>Ga0209591_10000151_pt1 | contig 89569 bp, 63 predicted proteins | sample MAT01_FD_187207 | JGI IMG/M metagenome (GOLD analysis project Ga0209591, IMG submission 187207) | Freshwater microbial communities from Lake Fryxell liftoff mats and glacier meltwater in Antarctica - MAT-01 (SPAdes) (version 2) | ecosystem: Environmental > Aquatic > Freshwater > Ice > Liftoff...
TTCAACAGCAACGGGGATACTATTAGCTTGTCCACCACTGGCTTTGATAAATTTATCTTTGCAGATAGCTCTTTCTCTTACAGCACTCTGACAAACGGGGCATGAGTTTGTTAATTAGACATCTCCGATAATGAATGTAGAGACGCGAAATTTCGCGTCTCTACAAGGGTTCTGCATAACGCATATTTAATTTCTGGAGATGTCTACTCTTCTATCTCGTGTTTTAACCCCTAAGTCTCTAGTTGGTGTTGTTTGTTCTCAGACGATGTTTTAAAAGTCCTCAACCATACCAACCAGAAACCCCGCTTTACTCCCAACATGGTTCAGTTAAACCCAAAAAATAAAAATGTGCAGGTTGGTTTGAGGAACGAAACCCATCGGTTGCGGGGTTTGTTGGGTTTCACTTTGTTCAACCCAACCTACAAATATTATTAACCGAACTATATTGCCCCTACACCCAGAATGCAACCACTGCGTAAAGGAACACTCAACGTCAACTGCTGAGTTTCTCCTTCACCATTCCACTCAACTTCAGCAGTTCCATATAACAGCTTGTTGGGTTGAGTATGCAAACTGATGATATCTGCATTCGCTGTCACCGAACTTGTACCAGCGTTGACGGCAATTATCAATTCCTCTGTTCCCAAAGTTCGCGCAAAGATATAAAGTTGTCCTTGAGCATGGAGAACTTGGTAATCACCTGTACGCAATGCTGGGTAAGTGTGGCGCAGGGTAATTAATTGACGGTGAGTATTGAATATTTCTCGATTCCAGTTACTCTCTAAAGGAAAGCTCCGACGTGAGTCGGGATCTATAGCACCAGGTAAACCAACTTCATCACCATAATAGATGCTGGGGGCACCGGGAAAGGTGAATAGCAGTAGAGTTGATAATTCTACGCTAGCTTGATCGCCGCTTGCAATGGTCATCAATCGGGCTGTATCGTGACTTGCAAGTAAATTGAGTTGAGTTAGCTGAATTTCCCAAGGGTAAAGTTGCAGTACTTCTTGGATTTTAGTAGCGTACTCGGCAGCAAACAAGGGTGGGTAAGGTTGATAGTCACGGCTTTGGACTTGTTCTAAGACTACGCGATCGCCAGCTGCAAAGGCAATTGTCGGCCCAGTAAATAGATAATTCATCACGCCGTCAAATTGTGTTCCATCCAGCCACTGACTGGAATCTCCCCAGACTTCGCCCACAATGTAAGCTTCAGGATTGACTGCCTTAATGCGATCGCGAAATTCCTGCCAAAAACCAGGAGTTTTTATTTCAAATGGTACATCCAATCGCCAACCATCGATGCCGAATTTAATCCAATATTCGGCAATCTCCATAATGTATTCTCGGACTTCTGGATTATCATGGTTAAATTCTGGCAATGCTCGATTCCCTGCCCAACTTCCGTAGTTTGCAGGAAATTCCCCATTATAAGGCGAAAGAGGCCAGCCTTCTATTTTGAACCAATTTACCCAAGGCGAATGAGGGCCATTTTCTAGAACGTCATGGAAAAAGAAAAAGCCCCGACTGGAATGGTTAAACACCCCATCTAGAACAACTTTGATATTCCGTTCATGGGCTGCATCTAGCAATTCCTTAAAAGCTTCATTGCCCCCTAGCATCGGGTCAACTTGGTAATAATCGTGGGTATGATAGCGGTGATTGCTGGCGGATTGAAAGATAGGTGTGAAGTAAATCGCGTTAATCCCCAAATCCTGGATGTAGTCTAAACTCTCCATAATGCCCCATAAATCGCCGCCTTTATAACCTTGGAGTGTTGGCATAGCGTCCCAATCTTCCCAACGGGCTTCACGCAGCAGCCGTTTGTGTGGCTGTTTGCTTCTAGCAAAGCGATCTGGAAATATTTGGTAGAAAACAGCGTGCTTCACCCAGTCTGGTGTTTGAATTTGCATGAATAACTTTTTGTATCTTTAGAAGCGATCGTTGTAAATATTAGCTTCTTTATGAATCTTACTTATGATAGAAAATCTGTTATTTGTCAGTAATCATTAGAAGATGTTTGAAAAGTATTGATTGATCTCGATCAATCCGTTTGCAGGTCGCTACCCGCTAAACCCGGAAGCCATCAGCCCTGATAACAGCATAGTGATATTAAAAATGCGAGAAGAAGGCTGATAGATTAAGCTGTTGGGGGGTTTTGTTGTTTTGTCATTGCGTTCGCGCAGCGTCTCGTAGAGAGGAGGTACAACGTTCGCGCAGCGTGTCGCAGACAAGCAATCGCAAGGGTTTCGATAATTTTACATTTGGTTACACAGTTAGCTTTATTCGTGCCTACCTACTTAACTAAACGCAATGTCTGCGATCGCTTCAAATACTTCACCCAAGATTGCTCTGACAACAGAGAAATGGCATTTGGTGATAGTGTTGCTGTGAAAATATCTTTATCAGTAGTAACACCACTAACGCCTAAACTTTCTAAAATAGCAGTTGCAGCAGAGTTTAAAACTGGTTCTGTATGGATAAAAACCACCAAACTAGTTTCTTCTGGATCTTGAAGATCATTCAATGCTGTAGTAAGAGCAGCGTCTAGCTTCTGATAATTCATCAGCAATTCCTTGGTAAAAAGGTGGGCAATTTTTAACCCATCCTATAAGTTATCAAGTTTATAGGTTGTTATTGTCTACCCTTGTACAGAAATAATATATCGTGTCTCTCAGTCTAATTACAGATTAGCGGCATTAATCACTCCATAACCCCATTTATCATCAAATGTTCCGGCAGCTTTTTCGGGAATTGCGCTATTTTTACGTAGCAAGTCTTTCACAGCAGCCGGATCAAGTTTAGAATTGCGCTGCAACAGCAGTGCTACTAACCCACTAACGAAGGGTGTCGCCATACTCGTACCCGCCTGTACCACAAACTTGGAATTAATCATCGATGAGCGGTCAAAATTTGCATCGGCGGAAAGCGCGGAAATAATCATTGCTCCTGGTGCTGCTACATCCGGCTTCTGTCCATCATTCCGTAGAGGCCCTTCACTACTGAATTCTGAAATAGTATGCAATTCTAAGCCCATTTCTCGCACTTGGGCATCAATATCTATATATGTGGCTTTAGTAGTATAGGCGGCAACTGTAATTGCACTGCTAGCGGCTCCTGGCGAACCAATTTTTACCGCGTCTTTAACACTTTTACCAGTGAAAAACACTGAAGAAGTGTCATCTAGTGTCCACACATCTAAACGTATATCAGTTGAAGAAGTGTTGCGGACTCGCAGCTGCCAAATACCTCCCATTACTGGCGAGGGGCCGTTACCGCGTATCTGCACGAAAAAATTATGGTCGCCGTTAGCTTTATCTGGACCTGGTGTTACTAATTGCACCCGTGCATCCGGTAACTGGTGATCCTGTGCGGCATTACCCTCAGCAATGATTTTTTGGAAGGGGGTGACAAAACCATTAGGACTCCGCAGCGACACTTCCAACTCGCTGTCTTTAGAATACCAACCATTTAACCAAACTATGCCCACTTGATTCAAAGGAACATTAAAGCGCATACCACGAGTGCGTCCACTAGGTATTACTGCTTGACCATGAATGTTATAATTTCCTTCGTTACCCGCAGCACAGCAAACAATTCTTCCAGGGCCAGTTTCGGCATCAATGACCTTTGATAGGGAATCGCTACCATCATGAGCATCAGCGTGTCCACCCAAGCTGAGATTCACCACTGCTGGACATCCCAACTCTCTAGCAATTCGGAAAATGTAGCGGACGGCATCGGCAACATGGGCATCTTGCAAGTCTGACTTGACAACAACTAATTCCGCTTCTGGTGCGACACCGCCATAGGTAGCATCAGCACCAGCAGCAATTCCAGCGACGTGAGTACCATGACCGCTAGTATCTTGAGAAATTGTCAGTTGCGCTCCTGTAAATTCAGCCCCATAGCCGCCCTCCGTCACTCCTGGCCCTGGCAGTGTTTGATCCCAAATGTGTAAAATTCGTCCAGCAAAGGCGGGGTGTTTTGGATCAATGCCACTGTCTATAATGCCGATGATTACTCCTTTACCAGTCAATCCGGTTTGGTTCTTGAACTCCGGTAGTTTGACTGTTTCCGGTGCAGTGTCCATCCTCAAATGAAGTTTGCGTGATGGCTTAATTCGCTGAATAACATCTTCTTCAGATAAGACATCTAAACTATCTAATGGTAAGAAAGCCGTCCTCACACTCCCTGAATTCTGGTTGACTTCAATATTATATTGTGATAAATAACTTAAGTCTGCATTAGAGTCGCAATAGATAAAAACTACGCTCTTAGTTGGCTTTACCGGGCTTTTGTGGGCAATGATACCAAGCGATCGCCTGTGTGTAACTAAAGCTTGCTCTCCTTCATTTTGATAGTCTTGAAATGCTAAAAGTAGTCCGGGAGAAAGTTTTTCGCGCTTCATTTTTACCTCAAACTTTATTTATTGGCTGAAAGCAAAATAGTAATTTTACCAAGATAAGTCGCTTTAGCATTAATGCAAGCTGGAGCGGTGTACGCTCAAGCTGGAGCGGTTTACGTTCAAGCTGGAGCGGTTTACGTTCAAGCTGGAGCGGTCTACGTTCAAGCTGGAGCGGTCTACGTTCAAGCTGGAGCGGTCTACGTTCAAGCTGGAGCGGTTTACGTTCAAGCTGGAGCGGTCTACGTTCAAGCTGGAGCGGTTTACGTTCAAGCTGGAGCGGTCTACGTTCAAGCTGGAGCGGTCTACGTTCAAGCTGGAGCGGTCTACGTTCAAGCTGGAGCGGTCTACGTTCAAGCTGGAGCGGTCTACGTTCAAGCTTTTATCAAACTTAAACATACTCTTAAACATACTATTTATATAAATACCAACATCTAGTAGTTAAAATCCGAGAAATTACTGCTATGGCTGGAAAATTTTATTAAAAAAATTGCGAGTTTTGCTGAACCGGAATGCAGTTCACTTAAGGCAAGCTAGCTATAGAACCATCTTAAAGGAGTAAATCTATGACTAGGAGAAAGCGTACCTCCCGTATTCTCGAAAAAGCTGAGTTAAGATCCACTGGACTTAAATCGATTGTTCCAAACATCAAATTTAATGATGATTGTAATATTGAAAAACTCCTGGAATCAATTGAGCAGTTACGTACAAAAATTAATGTTTATAATAGCGCTCTGTCTGTGATTGACTCTTCTAAAACTGAGATTGAAGAAATGGAGAAAAACTTAAGCACTCTTTCAGAGAAGATGCTAATGGTGGTTGCTATCAAATACGGCAAAAACAGCCGCGAATATGAGATGGGGGGTGGTGTTCGCAATAGCGAACGTATTCGCAAAATCAGGTCAAGCCGTTTAAAAGCTAGTGCAGCACAAGCATCAGATGAAAATGCTAAAACTGCCTAGTATTGCAAGGCGTAATTTATAAAGCACTTCCAACAAATAAATTATCCAATGTTGTGAGGTGGACTTTGATTCTGGTTCCCCCTTTTTTAAGGGGAGCCAGAGCGGTCTTGGGGGGATCAATTTTGAGTGCAATAGACATCTCCAATAATGAATGTAGAGACGCGAAATTTCGCGTCTCTACAAGGGTTCTGAATAACGCATATTTAATTTCTGGAGATGTCTAATCGTGCAAGTTATGATCGACCTAAGCAAATCTGCAAAAGATGGAGCATTTGTTGCCATGCTGATGCTGCTAAAGCCGTTGGGTGACGGGTCAATACCTTGAAACGAGAATCATCTTTCCGTTGCTCTCTTCGCCAAAAGTCTCGGCGAGCCGCTATGAATGATCTGTATATGGTTTCTGTCTTGGCTGCGGCTCTCCCAAACTCCACTCTCTCCGATCCAACTAATCCAACTGTCAATAGCGTTTGAGATGCGCTAACCCTGGGATGAGGGGGATGAGGAAAAATAATAATTGTTCAATTGTTTATCCCACTTCCTATTAGACATCTCCAGAAATTAATTATGCATTACCTAAAATACTTGTAGAGACGCGAAGTTTCGCGTCTCTACTTTTTCGGAAATGTTTAATGTCTTCCCAAAGCTATTTCATTCTGGGCATAAACCGCCCAGAACTAAAGTTCCGCGGCTCATAGCTAAAGTCTGTTAAAACGGACTATAACCCTTTCTCAGTCGTCTTTAGACGACTTTCGCTATTAGACTCAGAATTCATTCTGAGGCGGGCTAGATGAGAATGAAATAGCCCTAAATGTTTTACTCGTGCAACCAGGGTGTTAAATGCGGTTGCCAATTGACCAATTCTTCATCTTTAAACCACAAAGCAATTTCCTGTTGTGCGGTTTCTTGAGCATCGGAACCGTGGATTAAATTGCGGCCGATATTAATCCCCAAATCGCCTCGAATTGTTCCCGGTTCTGCTGTTAAGGGGTTCGTCGCGCCAATAATTTTTCTAGCCGCAGCAATGACACCATCTCCTTCCCATACCATCGCTACTACAGGCGCGGAAATAATAAATTCGACTAAGCCAGCAAAAAATGGTCGTTCCTTGTGAACATCATAGTGTTGTTCAGCTAATTCCCGACTGACTTTCAGGAACTTTAACCCAATCAAGGTAAAACCTTTAGTTTCAAAGCGGCAGATAATTTCACCCACCAATCCACGCTGTACTCCATCAGGCTTAATTGCTAAAAATGTACGTTCCAAAGCTATCTCCCAAAACTTAATAAAGTTTTTATCTAGTCAATTGTCCTGTATCACCGAAGTTCTGAGCTAAGGAAGCCTTAGATCAGACTTCTCTCTTTGTCTTTTGTCCAAGGGTTTTGCACTAATGACCAATGACTAATGACACATGACTCTTGACCAATCAGAGTTTATCTCAGAAATTAACCTTAGGTGCATATACGTTCTCAAATGAATGCGTTAAATTGTTAATTTGTGGGTGTAACACAGAGGTTAGGAAGAAATGGGTGTTGAATCAACTGCTACATCTGACGAGGTGGTACTACCGTCCAATGGACAAAAATCTGAAGTGAAAAATCATAAGCAAAAAAAACTGTTACCACCTAGTCCTACCACAGCAGATTTACCTCGCTCCTGGAAAATTGAGGATAGCGAAGAATTATACCGCATTGAAGGTTGGGGACAACCTTATTTTTCGATTAGCGCTGCTGGACACGTTACCGTGGCACCCAAGGGCGATCGCGGCGGTTCTCTAGACTTGTTTGAATTGGTTAACGCCATGAAAGATCGCAACTTGGGACTTCCCATGTTGATTCGCTTTTCCGATATTTTGGAAGACCGGATTGAGCGGTTGAATGCTTGTTTTGCTAAAGCGATCGCTCGCTACAACTACCCTGGTGTCTACCGTGGCGTATTTCCCGTCAAGTGCAACCAAGAGCGGCATTTGATTGAGGATTTAGTCAAATTTGGCAAGCCTCATCAATTTGGCTTAGAAGCCGGTTCCAAACCAGAATTAATGATTGCTCTGGCTGTATTGGATACACCAGGAGCATTGCTCGTTTGCAACGGCTACAAAGACCGAGAATACATTGAAACGGCAATGTTAGCCCAAAGACTAGGGCAAACACCAATCATCGTCTTAGAACAGATTGAAGAGGTTGATTTGGTGATTGATGCCAATCGCCAGTTAGGTATTAAGCCGATATTAGGTGTTCGTGCTAAACTCAGTACCCAAGGCATGGGACGTTGGGGAGCGTCCAGTGGCGATCGCGCTAAATTTGGTTTGACAATGCCTGAAGTAATCGAGGCTGTTGACAAGTTACGGGAAGCTAACCTCCTCGATTCTTTGCAGTTGATGCACTTCCACATCGGCTCTCAAATCTCTGCCATTAATGTGATTAAAGATGCCATCCAAGAAGCCAGCCGCATTTATGTAGAATTGTCGATGCTGGGGGCGGATATGAAATACCTTGATGTTGGTGGCGGCTTGGGCGTAGATTATGATGGCTCTCAAACCAACTTCTATGCATCGAAAAATTACAATATGCAGAACTATGCCAACGACATCGTGGCAGAGTTAAAAGATACCTGTGCTGAACGACAGATTACCGTACCAACACTAATTAGCGAAAGTGGACGAGCCCTTGCTTCCCATCAGTCGTTGCTGGTTTTTGATGTTCTTAGTACTAGCGATGTCCCCCTAGATGCACCAGAACCTCCGCAAGAGGGAGAATCCCCAATTATTAATTATCTTTGGGAAAGCTACCAATCGATCAATCAAGAGAATTACCAAGAGTTGTACCACGACGCTGCCCAATTCAAAGAAGAAGCTATCAGCCGCTTCAACTTAGGAATTTTACGCCTCAGAGAACGAGCTAAAGCCGAACGTCTCTACTGGGCTTGTTGTCAAAAAATTCTCAACATCACTAGACAGCAAGAATATGTACCTGATGAGTTGGAAGACCTAGAGAAAATCATGGCTTCCATTTACTACGTGAATATGTCAGTGTTTCAATCAGCACCAGATTGTTGGGCGATCGATCAGCTATTCCCAATTATGCCAATCCACCGCTTGGATGAAGAACCAACGCGGCGGGGAATTTTAGCAGACCTTACCTGCGACAGTGATGGTAAAATCGACCGCTTTATTGACCTGCGCGATGTCAAATCGGTTTTAGAATTGCACACCTACAAACCCGGAGAACCCTATTATTTGGGGATGTTCTTGAATGGAGCTTACCAGGAAATCATGGGCAATTTGCACAACTTATTTGGCGACACCAACGCCGTTCACATCCAATTAACGCCCAAAGGCTATCAGATTGAACACGTTGTTAAAGGTGACACCATGAGCGAAGTTGTGAGCTACGTGCAGTACGATTCCGAAGATATGGTGGAAAACATTCGCCAGCGTTGCGAGAAAGCATTAGAAGAAAAGCGCATCACCCTAGCAGAATCTCAACGACTGCTACAAACCTACGAGCAGAGTCTTAGAAGATATACCTACTTAAATAGTTAGGATTGGGAATTGGGCATTGGGCATTGGGCATTGGGCATTGGGCATTGATTATTCTCCTTGTCCCTCTTATCTTCCTTATCTCTGTATTCCCCATGCCCTATTCCCCATGCCCTATTCCCCATGCCCTATTCCCCATGCCCTATTCCCCATGCCCTATTCCCCATGCCCCATGCCCTATTCCCTAATTTACATTTGTCCCCAACAATTCCTCTATCGCTTGTCGCTCAATAGGGGTATGTAATGGCACTGTCTGACGAGCATCGGTAATCAGCCAGTCTAAAGCAGCGGCTTGAACATCGATCGCAGCGCCAGTTTTATCTACGCAATAACGTCCAAATACCAGCTTATCAACTAACCGGACTCCCGGACCCAGGCGCGACCATTCAAAAATCACACTGTTATCTACTGTTGCGCCGCTACATATCCAACAATTGGGGCCAATCATCGCTGGTCCGACAATTTTAGCTCCATCTTCGATTCTCGTCATGCCACCAATGTAAACTGGGCCGGTGATATCCACTTTGTCCCAATTTACGGCGACATTTAAGCCAGTGTAGATGCCAGGGGCGACTTCATGACCGGGAATTTGCACATTTTTGATTTCACCCAGCAGCACACCGCGAATCGCCCGCCAATAGTCTGGGACTTTACCAATATCTACCCATTCAAAATCCATCGGGATGGCGTAGAAGGGAGCGTCGATTTCGACCAATTTCGGGAACAATTGACCACCGATGTCATACTCGACTTCAGAAGGAATGTAATTAAATACTTCTGGCTCAAAGATGTAAATACCTGTGTTGATGTTGGTGCTGAGGGCTTCTTCTGTTGAGGGTTTTTCTTGGAAAGCTTTGATGCGTCCGTCTTCGTCAGTGACAACCACGCCGTAACTAGAAACTTCTTCCTTGGGGACAGATTTTGTGATAATAGTAGCGATCGCCCCTTTAGCTTTATGCCATTTAACCGCCGCAGTCAAATCCAAGTCAATCAAGGCATCACCGCACAAAACTACAAAGGTATCATCAAAAAATGGGGAGAAATCTTGAATGCGCCGCATTCCTCCAGCCGAACCGATAGCTTCCCCAACGAGTTTACCGTCGTCGTCAATTTTCCCTTCAAAAGAATAGGCAATCTGCACGCCAAACCGTTGACCATCACGGAAATAGTTTTCTATTTCCTCAGCTAAATGACTAACGTTGACCATAATCTGGTCAAATCCATGTTTGCGTAACAGTTCCAGCAAGAACTCCATCACTGGCTTTTGCAGGATGGGAATCATCGGTTTGGGAATTGTATAAGTAATCGGACGCACGCGAGTACCTTTACCAGCCGCGAGAATCATTGCCTTCATAAAAATTTATTCCTTAACCACAAGCCAGTTTACTTTTATCGAGTGATACTTGATCATCAGTTTTTATTTCTGCTGTAAGTCATCCATCAAAACAGGAATCTAGTGGTTATTACAACCATCTGCATACTTAGATGACAAGCGATCGCTTATCTTTTAAATTTACTCGGATTTTGGGACTGAAGCACAAATCTGTAAATTATCTGTAAGGCTTCTTTTGGCTTTCTTAGTTTATCGGCTGTTCAAAAGGTGTGCAGATGTTAGCGGAATCTGTAAGTAAGCGAATTTTAATCTCGTGGTAAAACTCCTCTTGAACTAGCTCGACTTTCGATTGAGCCGAGAGTAGTAGTAGCGCCCAGAAAACGCTAACTAGGTTACTGTGTTTAGATTCATGTCCAGACTCATTTTGGTTGAGAAGCTTTGTCTGAACCCACAACTCTACAAGCTGTTCTAAATTCACCCAATTTTGTTCTAAATTTAGCTCTCTTGCTGACAAATTCAACACCTGCTCTAGTTCCCTGGCGACTTCAGTTAAATTTTCCTGGTGAGCTAACTCCAGCGCCTCCCGCATACTTTGAACACTAGGCTGACGTCTGGGACGGATAGGTTTGCTGACTTTCTCTACCAGTTTCAGCTGGTTCGCCATGATCTGCAATTGCTCGATTAACTCTTGTAGAGTCACCCGGCGCTTTGGTGGCGGCATTGCAGCTGGACGACGACGCAATTGCCGTTCTAATGGTAGACGATGACCGTGATGTGATACACCGTCTTCACCTGCTAATAAAGCATCATCTACTACATCATCCTGTGCATCTCCTACTGTTGACAATTGCATCAACGTATTTGCTTTGAATAATACCAGCATTGATGCTGACAAAAATGCTTGTCCCGATTGAGACAAGTCCGCTTCATAGCCTCTTCCTATTGCCTCCGGTGTCATCAGTTCTAAGTAACGGTCAATCACCTCAATCACTTGGACATCCCAAGGATCAACTTCCCCCTGCTGGGCTTGATAAATCAGGAGTGTGATTGTTTCTAATAGCTCGGAAGCTTCCATCAACAGGTTCTAAGTTAATTAATCAGAATCAAAAGACCGTAAATTTAACACTAAACTCATTGACTATCGGCAAAGCGTGTACTCTAAACAAAATTATGTATTGTAGCGTGTGTTAGAACGAAGTTCGTAACGCACCATTATCAAGGGTTTGTGCCGTACTCTCCTTGCTAACACAACGCCAGTGACGCTCCTGCGTCGCTAACGCTCAAGTCGGGAAACCCGCCCACACGACTGGCTCCCCTACATATCTTTTCAGAAATCAAACCGGATTCCTATACATTCGCTTGCGCTTCTTTATAATCAGAAATTATCTGCTAGCAGTATCCTCTGAAATTTGTAATCAATCACTATTGTGAATTGTGAGATTAGATTGTGCAACTTTTAACTTGGTTAGGACTTACGCAAAAGTACACGCGCTCTGGGGCAATTCATGAATTACCCCTACTTAAAAATAAGGGTTTTGGTGATTGAACATCAGAAGTTAAAACTTAATGTTTCAGCCTCAGAAGGTCAACATCGAGCCTCAGAAGGTCAACGTCGAGCTTCGGAAGGTCAACGTCGAGCCTCAGAAGGTCAACGTCGAGCCTCGGAAGGTCAACGTCGAGCCTCGGAAGGTCAACGTCGAGCCTCAGAAGGTCAACGTCGAGCCTCGGAAGGTCAACATTGAGCCTCGGAAGGTCAACGTCGAGCCTCAGAAGGTCAACGTCGAGCCTCAGAAGGTCAACATTGAGCCTCAGAAGGTCATTTTAAGTTTTAACTCCTCTGCCGCCTTAATCAAGGGGCGAGTCATGAGTAATAATGACAGTTGATACAAAGTCACTTGGCTTACCGCTCTTGAGCGCATCAAAAGTGCCTTTAATAGTACCAGCAATGGGAACAGCAACAAGTGTCCCCAACAATCCAGCAATTTCATAACCCATTAAAATAGCTACAAAAATCCAGATGGGGTTTAGTCCGATAAAATTGCCGAGTAATCTGGGAGTCAACAGGTTATCTTTAAGTTGCTGCATGAGAATCGCTGCTATAGCAACTTGAACTGCTAACCACCAATTTTGCAGCAGTACCAAAATTGTCACCACACCAATGCCGAGAGATGCGCCAATAAAGGGAATGAGTTCTGAAATCCCAATTAATATGGCAAACAACAGAGCAAAGGGTACTTTCATCACTAAGAAAATTGGCGTTAAGGTTAGCACCATGAAAAGTCCTAGCAACAACTGGCTGAGGAAGAAGTTCTGAAAATTTAGGCGCAAGGATGCAGTCAGGGGATCTCCAATATTGGAGGGCAAAAGATTGATCAGACCATGCCAAACGCGATCGCCATATAAAAGCATATAAAATGCCAGTACGATGACTAACACCACATCAAGTAATCCTGACAGCAGTGTTCCAGCAAATCCCACCGCACCAGAAGCTAGCTGTTGCACTAGATTCTGAATGTTGGCATTGATTTGACTGCTCACAACCCTCAAATCAATTGGCAAACGTCGTTGTTTTGCGATCGCTTCAAATTGTTCTAAGTTTACTTGACTAGCGGTTAACCAATCAGGGATCTTATTTAAAAGTTGGATTGTTTGGTCAATAATCAACGGCACCAGGGTCACGCCCAGAATCCCAAACAGGGTTAATGTTGCAAGTAAAACAATGATCACCGCCTGAGTGCGGGTGATCCGGCCACGTTCAAAAAACTTGACCGGGTAATTTAGGAGAAAAGCCAGAATCGCCGCAATGCTCAAGACGGTAATGGGATGCTGGAAATAGCGAAAAAGCACAGACAGCAGCCAGACATTAAGAGCGATAATAGGACCGCTCATACCATAAATTAACAGGCGTTGAAGAGAGGCTGAACGGCGCATTTTATCCAACCTATTTTAGATATTCCTGGAGAGAATTTGTAAAATTCTTAATGGCGCTGATCATCATAGATATTTTTAATAAACACAAGGAAACAAATCACAATGGACAAAACCGTGGCTGACCTTCGCAAAGACTACACCTTAGAAAGTTTAAGCGAACTCGAAGTAGACCTCAATCCTTTTAGCCAATTTAAAAAATGGTTCGACCAAGCACGCGCAGCCCAACTTCCCGAACCCAATGCCATGACCGTTGCTACCGCCACACCAGACGGTAAGCCCTCAGCCAGAATGTTGTTACTCAAGGATTTTAATGAACGGGGCTTTGTCCTATTCACCAACTACAACAGCCACAAAGGGCAAGAACTGGCAGAAAATCCCCAGGCGGCTTTAGTCTTCTGGTGGGCAGAATTGGAGCGTCAAGTCCGAATTTGTGGGGATGTGGAGAAAATTTCTGAAAGCGAGTCCGACCAGTATTTTGAAAGTCGCCCTACTAAAAGTCGCCTGGGTGCGTGGGTATCTAATCAAAGCGAGGTGATAGAAAGCCGAGAATTTCTGGAGGGACGCTTGCAGGAGTTCCACATTAAATATGAAAATGAAGAAATCCCCCGACCGCCTCATTGGGGAGGCTTACGAGTGATCCCCACAGAAATTGAGTTCTGGCAAGGCCGCCCTAGTCGTCTGCACGATCGCTTACTCTATAGCCGTTTAGATAATGGCACTTGGAAAATTGAGCGATTATCACCGTAAAGGAGGCAGGAGGCAGAGGAATTTTCCCCGTGGTCTTCCTTACCATTGCGCTTGCTGAACGTTGGTATGGCAGCGAACAATAGTTTGAATGTAAAGTAAAAAAGCCGATGGAGAATGCATCGGCTTCGCTGACAATACTAAACAATGAATAGTCTACTGATCTTGAACGGTGGCTGCTTTGGCAGGAAATTGAATTCTCGGATCTGGCATGAAATTGTATCTCAAATACAATCCTCCCCAAACAAACAAGATAATTAACAACGTACCGATACCAAGGGGACTAGGAAGCCAGAAAACCGCTTCTATATGGTTTAGCTCCCCAGGCTGGAGTTTCCACACCAGTTGATTGCCATTTTTTTCTGGCGTAATGGCAGTTTCAGTTTGTTGAATATTTTTGGCTCCCCAAGGAGTCTTCAAGCTAAATTCCAAGTTGAGAATTGAACCAGCATTAGCCAGGACGTTACCTTTGCTAGCAATTAGAGAGAGCGATCGTAAATCCAAATCATAAATCAACCGATTTCTCACTAAAAGTAAAAAATAATTCTGCTCCAAGAGTACGTTTGATTCAATTTTCGGCAGTTCTGAATCAGATTCACTCTGCACCGACTCAGAGGGCTGATTAGTACGAGGGCTAAAAAATTCGTTGAACTTCTCTTGCAATTCCCTACCACTATTAAAAGGAATTGTGACAATAATTTCTTCCTGGGAAACTCGCTGTGCTTTACCCTCAAGTTGACGGGTGCGGCGTTCTATGCTATTTAACCATTCGTGTACAGAATCGCCACTAAAACTGGTTAGCCGTTCTCCCAACTTAATATGCTGTATTAATTCACCACTATTTGAATTATCAAAATTAACCCCCACATCGTACTTAACACAGCCAGACAGTAGCAGGGATGTTAACAGCACTACCCACAAAATAGGATTTCGGATGGTAAAGACGCGATTCATTCGATTTCGTCCAACTAATGGTAAGAGAAATTCCATTCTTGCCAACACAAAACTAAGTGGTCTGATTAACCACAAGAAAATTTTCCTAAAGTTGAAGAATTAATAACTAGAAATCTCCCCAAAAGTCAAACTTTTTAACTTATCTTGACTTTTCTTTCAACGGGAGACAGTTCGGTCTTCTCCCTTCGCGCTAGCCTAGCTAGGACTTACAATAGGTTCTTTCAGGCTTTTTTCAATTATCCTTGGATAAGTAGCGTAGGCGTAGCCCCAATACGGTTCGGTTAAGGTGCAGTCCTTAAAGATCCCCCTTAGTCCCCCTTAAAAAGGGGAAATAGAGCTATTCTTAGCCCCCCTTTTTAAGGGGGTTGGGGGGATCAAGTCTTATCCGAACCGTATTGGGCGTAGCCCAACCTAGACATCGCTGAAATTGTGTTGCTCTTTGATTTATTTGACTTATAAGTTCTTAATGTATTGATTATTTCCACTAATGGACTGCTGAAATTTGCAATAAAAAACACTCAGTATAAATACTATCCAAAGCCCGAAAATATAAGCAACAGGGCTACCAATTTGCAAAAAGATTGTGGTAAAGTCTTGTAGAACTAATTACTTAACGAAAAAATATTTTTGGGATATCACAACAATCATTATTATTTACACATAGTTTCTGTGTCGTTTTTGGGGTGGAAAATTTTGATGATAGCCATAACTTAAATAAAAAGGTGAAGGTGACTGGCCTGACAAGAAATAATCCAGTTAACTGCTCCTAGTTGGGAATATCAAAGCTACATACTGTAAGTTCTTTCATCGTAAACTCTGTAATGGAACCAACTGAAAAATCATCAAATTTGCGACAGAAAGCGATTAAAGGGGTACTTTGGTCTGCTCTAGACAGTTGGGGTCGTCAAGTTATCTCCCTTGGTGTTTTTTTCGCACTTGCACGCTTACTAGGCCCAGAAACCTTTGGTCTGGTTGCTCTGTCTGGTGTCTTTTTAGCTTTTTTGCAAGTTTTTCTTGACCAAGGTCTTTCCCAAGCAATTGTGCAACGTCAAGATGTCGAAACAGAACATTTGGACACTGCCTTTTGGACTAATTTGGGAGTCAGTGTATTTTTAGTAATACTTGGTATCGCTTGTGCTGGATTGGTCGCTGATTTATTCAAAGAGCCAGAGATTGCGCCAATTATCCGCTGTTTGTCTCTCAGCTTTATAATTAACGCTTTTAGTACTGTTCAAGAAGCAATTTTTCTACGTAAACTAGCTTTCAAATCTCTTGCCATACGCTCATTAGTAGCGGTAGTTCTTGGTGGTATGGTAGGTATAACTATGGCGTTTATGGGATTTGGAGTCTGGAGCCTTGTTGGTCAGCAATTAGCCAATAATCTTGTCCAAGTCTTAGTACTTTGGTGGGTGAGTGATTGGCGTCCAGGATTCAGGTTTTCACAAAAACACTTCAAAGAACTATTTGCCTTTGGAGTGAGTGTAATGGGGATGAATTTCTTTAATTTCTTTAGCCGTCGCTCTGACGATTTCTTAATAGGTTATTTCCTCGGTTCCACTGCATTAGGCTATTACAGCGTTGCCTATCGTTTGCTGCAAACTTTAACCCAACTACTAACTGGCATTATTGTCAAAGTTTCTCTTCCTACCTTTTCCAGGCTACAGCAAGAACCGGAAAGATTGCGTAATGCACTTTATAAATCAATCCAATTCACAAGTTTAATTACTTTTCCAGGGTTTCTCGCCACGGTAACATTAGCACCTGAAATAGTGTCGGTCATATTTGGAGAAAAGTGGTCCCCAAGTATTCCAGTAATGCAAGTTTTGAATCTTGTAGGTATTCTTTATGCTTATTTTTATTTCAACGGTTCTATAATGATGGCTATGGGAAAACCTTCTTGGAAATTAGCTTTAGATTTTGTCCAAGCCATTAGCAATATTATTGCCTTCGCCATAGCAGTTCACTGGGGAATCGTCGCTGTTGCAGCGGCTTACGTTATTAGAGGTTACTTGATGGCACCTCTGAATATTTGGGTAGTTTGGAAGTTAATTCATATCGATGTGAAGACTTATATACGCCAGGGTGCTGTTCCTCTAGCAGGAACAGGAGTTATGCTAGCGGCTATATTTGTTATAAAATATTTTCTGGGTAACGTAATAAGTTCTTCTGCGGTACTCGCTCTTGCTATATTGGTAGGTGTGATAGTATACGTATTGTCAATTTTCGTAATTGCACCAAAACTATTTTGGCAGGTAGTAAATATAGCCCGTTAGAGAAGCAAATATAGGATTTATGATAATACTAAAGTTTTGTTTTGAACTCTTAAGGAGGAATTTTGTCTAGGAACAAGAAAGTTCTTATCTGCGGGTTCTATGGTAACTACAACCTCGGTGACGAGGCTATGTTGGCAGGTATGATTAACCTACTGCGAAAGCAGCAAGATGATCTATCATTTACAGTGTTTTCTGACGATCCGCAAGACACTCAGGCTCGTTACGGTGTGCAGTCAGTTCATCGCTTACAACGAAACCAAAGAATTCAAAGGCTCTTAAGGATGTTTCAGAGTAGCTATTTTGTTCTTGGGGGTGGTGACTTGTTGCGTGACGCTGTTCAGTATTCTATCGTACCGATCTGGTTGTATCCTCTACAGCAAGCGCTACAACTCCGTCGTCGTACACTTGTAATTGGTATTAGTGTTGGAGAAATTTGGAAGCCAGAAAGTAAAGTTTTGATTCCTAAGGTTCTAAACCAAGTTGATTTTTTGGCAGTTCGTGATGCACAGTCGAAGACCAAGCTTGAAGAGTTAGGAGTCCGTAATACTATTTATGTGATGAGTGACTTAGCGCTACAAGCTATCCCAGAGACATCATCTCAATCTATACGTTCTGCTAACCAACCTCTTCAGGTAGGTATTTCAGTTAGGCATTTGAGTGGTCGTGGCCAGTCTGTAGATGTAGATATTTCTCTTGTATTGCAAAAAGAGATTGCAGCAGTAGCAGATTATTTGGTGGAAGAGTATGGAGCCACAGTACACTTTTTGCCTTTCCGAACATATCAATATAGCTATCATCCGACTGATGATGACTATGTGAGCATATTGAACGTATTACGCTACAGTCGTTATTCAGAAAAATTTGTTGTTCATAGGTATTTTGAATCGCTTCAAGACCTGAATAAATTAATTAGTAGTTTAGACCTAATGATTGGTATGCGGTTACACTCGCTTATTCTTTCAGCTGGTTTAGGTGTACCAATTATAGCTGCGGAGTACGATCCCAAAGTTCATGGCTTTATGAAGGAGATTGATCAGTCCGATCTTTCAATTCCCTTGGACTGTTTTGATAAAACACGGTTAACTCCACTGCTCGATAAACTCTTGAAAGATCCATTAACAGCCCGCATGAAAATCGAAGCAGGAGTTAAGAATTACCGTCAGCAAATGGTAGGAATGGAGATGGCTCTTGCACAGGTATTCTCAGATAATTGAGTTGATTATAGACAAAAGAATGCATCCTGCGATCGCTGGGCTTTCTAGTGGAATTTGTACTATACCAGTTGGTTATTCAGTTAGTTCAAAAAGGTATACAATTGTCAATTTTCAGCGGAATAAAGTGGAGCGATCGCGTAAGTCTTAAAAGAGAAGAATCTAGAGTTTTGGTAACATCCACCAGATCCTTAAATTACCCCTAGATTCGTTCACAACACACTAAAAGAGCTTTTTAAACAACCTCTAATTCACTATGATGCCACAAGAGCCGATTAAAACAACCTCTAAAATGGAAAATATAAAATCCGTTTTTCTACCTAAAATAATTGATAGTAACCCTTACATAGAACTGCTAGTTGATAGTTTAGAAAAAGTAGGTATTGAATTAGTATTCCCAAGTCTTTCATCTTCAACAATCTTCTTTTTACCATTAGTAGTTTTCCGTGAGAAGGCAGGTTTCGTACATTTGCAGTGGTTATATCCATTCTTCCTATACCCAAATCAATTTTTTAATATACTCAAATTCTTAGTAGTTGTATTGCAGTTAGTTTTACTCAAATTGATTGGGATAAAAATTGTTTGGACTGTACATAATCTTAAGAATCATGAAAATAAAAACTTGATTTTTGATCACATTTATAGCACTGTTGTAGCTGAATTATCTAACGCTATCATTGCTCATTGCCAAGCAGCAAAAGAAGAAATTATAAAAGAGTTTTCTATAAGGAATAAAGATAAAGTTTTTGTTGTTCCACATGGGAATTACATCGAAGTTTACGAAAATAAGATTGAAAAAGCAACTGCCAGAGAAAGCTTAGGTTTAAAAGATTCTAGTCTTGTTTTTCTCTTCCTTGGTTCGATTCGTCCCTACAAAGGAGTATTTGAACTTATAGATACGTTTAGTCAACTACAGAGTGACAAAATCCAATTAGTCATTGCTGGCAGAGTTCACTTCGATAATCAAGAAGTGACAGATAAGCTGAGGCAAAAGATTGCTAATGATCAAAGAATCAAGTTTGTTCTAGGCTTTGTTCCAACTGAGGAAGTTCAACTTTACATGAATGCTTGTGATGTAGTTATTTTTCCATACCGAGATATTTTAACATCGGGCGCAGTACTTTTAGCAATGTCCTTCGGTAGAGCCTGTATAGCACCACGCAAAGGTTGTATTGGAGAAGTGCTTGACGATGCAGGAGCATTTTTATATGAAATAGATGATGAAAATGGCTTAACAAAAGCTATGAATTCTGCTTTAGAAAAGCACTACGAGCTATCTTTTATGGGACAGCATAACCTTCAGTTAGCTGAACAATATGATTGGAAATATATTGCTAAGATGACGGCTGATGTATACCGTTATTGCCTATAAAAGCTTAGGGTCAATATAATCTGTATTCATAGTAAATTACACATCATTTTTGAGCCATATCCAAAGTTAATTAAATTATATGTTTATATTCTTGTTGAGGAATTTCGAGAAATAAACGGTGTGGCTTAATGATGGACTAACAGCAGTAGCAACTGAGTTATAGGTTGTCTTTTTGGTATTCGTAAAGTATGTAATCGCACGCACGGGCAGATTGACAGAGTGCAAAAATAATGACTTCAGGACTTACGCATTGATAAATTAGACAATAAGTGCAGTAGGAAAAAGAAGAAAAAATATGCGATCGCTAGTCCATAGTGGAATGGAAAGATGGATAATTTACCAGTCTGTTATTTTTGTTGTGGGCAATCAGAGTAACTACCAAGCCATCCCAGGCATTGTGTGACCTCAACACATACACTTTGTTTTTATTGGCAGAATCAAAGTATCCAGGCTGCACACGTTTAGCAGATATTATGGAAGATTTGTCACATGATAGTGTCAACAGATTTTTGCTGCGTGAGCGTTACGAGCCAAAAGATTTATTTGATGAAGTCAAGCTGTATATCAATTTAGTAGGTGGCACATTAAGTGCAGATGATGCCGTAATTGATAAACCTCATAGTGACCCGAAATTAACAGAATTACTTGGTTATATTTATTCAGGAAGACATCATCGTACAGTTAAAGGAATCCAGCTAATTACCTTGTATTACACTGATTTATCAGGGAAATCTGTACCTGTAAATTATCGCATTTATAACAAACAGGATGGTCAAACAAAAAGTCGGATTAAATGCACATGGTCAACTTCCTGTCAATGCGTAAGTTCTGTATAATATTTTACTGGGTTAAATCCGCTATTATGAACGCTGAAATGAACTTCAGAATACCTGTTGCTTTAACCATTGCTGGTTCAGATAGCGGTGGCGGTGCAGGAATTCAAGCTGATTTACGCACCTTTGCTTTTCACTGTGTCCACGGGACTAGTGCTATAACCTGCATCACGGCACAAAACACTCTAGGAGTGAGGAGGGTTGATGCCATGCCAATAGAGGCTGTTGTAGCGCAAATTCAGGCAGTTGTTGAGGATATTGGCGTACAAGCTGCCAAAACGGGAATGTTGCTCAACCAGGAAATTATTTTTGCTGTTGCCCAGCAAGTCGAAGCTTTACAAATCGAGAATCTAGTAGTTGATCCAGTAATGGTGTCACGTACAGGGGCACAATTAATTGATGATGATGCTGTGAAGACTCTGTGCCATGTCCTTATCCCCAAAGCGGTGATTATCACGCCCAATCGTTACGAAGCTCAGATTTTGAGCGGGTTACAAATTAATTCTTTAGACGATATGCAAGCCGCTGCTGAAATTATTCACAAGACTTTAGGAACGAAGGCTGTTTTAGTCAAAGGCGGAGGTATGCAGGGAAATTTGCGTGGCGTTGATATTTACTTTGATGGGGAAAAGTTGGAAGTTTTGACTACAAAGCAAGTAGAGACAAACAATACCCACGGTACTGGTTGTACACTATCGGCTGCGATCGCTGCTAATCTGGCTACAGGAAAGGATTTATGGCAGTCAGTGCAACAAGCAAAGGAGTATGTGACTACTGCACTCACTTACGCCCTAGATATTGGCAAAGGGCAAGGCCCTGTGGGACACTTTTTCCCATTGTTACAAAAAGAATGCTAAGTAATGAGTGCTAATTAAAAAAATATTGGGGACTGGAAAACCAGGAGGAAAATCCCTCTTCCCTCTTCCCTCTTCCCTCTTCCCAATAAGAATCTTTGCCCTTTCGGCATTTTTCTATTATTCTTGGGCATAGTTTCATGGCTAACTATCTCTGTTAGCATCTCTGTACGCTCTAATCACTTTGATTTTTAAATACCAAGCCCCCGATGCGAACAACCACAGGTTCTGTTCACAGCAATTCGCCAACACCGACTACTCAAGTCCACCCTCCCTCTGTACCACTATCTGTATACCGGGAATTGTCAACAGAGTTACAAGCAACACAGGCGAGGCTAGATGCACTCACCACCAAAAATCAGCAACTAGTACAAGAAAATCAACTACTACGCCAAGAAATTACCAAAGTTGTTGAGTCTTTTTCACATTTGCAAAAGTTCGTGGATTCCAATGCTATGAATAGTTATCACCGAACTAACCAAGCTTATAGCGACGTGAAAAGTGCCGTCGAACAGCCCTTAACCCAAGCACATCTATGCCAACAGGTTTCTCGTCCAAGTCCACCCGTTGTCCCCAAAGCCCCATCTGAAAAAAGCCGCCACCAAGACTTTTCTACACCTGTAATGGAAATGAATTTCCCGATACCACAACCAGTTTTTATAGAAGAGCAAGAAGTAAGTTATTATTCCAGTACTGAACCAGATGCCAAAGAAATCAGTAGCTGGTGGTTAATTATCACCATCTTGTTAATCATGCTTACTGCCTTTAGTGCTGGATATTTTGTTATGCGTCCCTTGTTTGAACATCAAAAACGTTAGTTGACACTCCCACAGTCATCAGCAGCACGCTTTCGGGCTACTGTACAATTTTTCTCTAATTACTCTTTAAATATCTAAACGGATCTACTAAATAGCATAATTTATTTATTTTTAGGTTATTAAAGCTACATAAAAGGCTAACTTGACAGCAACTTCTTTATCTTAGAACCTCAAAGATTATCCAATTAATAAATCCTTGCTGCTTCTAATGTCGCAAAGCATCTACATTATTTTAAAAAAGTGGTAATTATTACATATCTTTTAGGAAAAGCACTGCTAGTTACAGCTTCAGACAGTGGATCTGGTTAGATATATAAACGAAGCTAGTAGAATTCAGGAGTCAAAAATGAAAAAAGTAGAAGCTATTATCCGCCCATTTAAACTAGATGAGGTAAAAATTGCCTTGGTTAACGCTGGTATTGTCGGCATGACTGTTTCTGAAGTCCGGGGGTTCGGACGGCAGAAAGGCCAAACTGAACGGTATCGCGGTTCTGAATACACCGTTGAGTTTCTGCAAAAACTCAAAGTAGAAATCGTAGTTGATGACGATCAGGTTGATATGGTGGTGGACAAAATTATTGCTGCTGCCCGCACTGGTGAAATCGGCGATGGTAAAATTTTCATCTCGCCTGTTGAGCAAGTGATTCGGATTCGTACCGGGGAAAAGAACACAGAAGCAGTTTAAAAAAGTTATGAGTTAAGAGTTAAAACAGACGCGATTAATCGCGTCTCTAACTCCTAACTCTCTGTAGTTGGGGAAGTAAAGCTGTAAAAGCCTTGCCTCGATGGCTAATTGACCCCTTCAACTCCCGTGTCATTTCAGCAAAGGTCAATTGCTTTTCTGGAACATAAAAAATTGGGTCGTAGCCGAAACCATCATTACCACGAGGGGCAGTGAGAATTTCGCCGCGACAAATACCTTCAGATTGTAATACGATCGCACCATCAGGACGAGCGATCGCTACTGCACAAACAAATTGGGCTTGCCGATTTACCTCGTTACCTAATTCGCTCAATATCCTAGCAATGCGTTCTGAGTCGGTTTTGGCGTAACGTGCAGAATAGACACCTGGTGCGCCATTTAGGGCATCTACTTCCAAGCCGGAATCATCAGCAATTGCCCAGTTTCCTGTGGCTTTAGCAATTTGTGACGCTTTCAGACAAGCGTTAGCGGCAAAGGTTTCGCCCGTCTCTTCAATTTCTAATTCTTCAGGTTTGAGGGTTAATTCCCAACCAGAATTTGTCAGGTAAACTTGCATTTCCCGCAACTTACCTGGATTTCCTGTAGCTACTACAAGTAATTTGGTCATTGGTCATTGGTCATTGGTCATTGGTCATTGGTCATTGGTCATTGGTCATTGGTCATTGGTCATTGGTCATTTACCAAGGACAAAGGACAAATGACTAATTAATTTTACTCCGCCCACTGTTTCGCCCAAGCAAGAGTTTGATGCACTTGCTCAATTGTTGGGGCTTCGCAGTAGAGGCGTAAAACTGGCTCAGTACCGCTAAACCGAATCATTAACCAGCTTTTATCAGCTAGGCGGTACTTATAGCCGTCAATTGTTTGGCAATCAATCACTGCTAACCCGGCAATTTCTGTTAAGGGTTGAGCTTGTAGTTGTTGCAAAAGACGCGATCGCACTTCCATACTTGCTAAGGGTAAATCAATGCGATCATAAGCTGAGGTAAACCCTGTTTGTTTCTGCAACTGGCGATAATATTCACCTAAATCCAATCCAGATTCGACGATCGCTTCTAGGACGTATAATGCTGACAGCAAAGCATCGCGTTCGGGAATATGACTGCCATAGCCAATTCCTCCCGACTCTTCGCCACCTAACAACACTTCTGCTACTAACATTCTGTCAGCAATGTATTTATAACCAACTGCTGTCTCAAATACTGGCAGATTATGTAGTGCTGCCACAAGGGGCATCAAGTCGGAACCACTGACAGTTTTGACTATTTCACCCGTAAAGCCGCGCCGCCGGGTTAAGTGGTCGATTAATATCGGGATTAATACTTGGGAACTTAGGAAGTTGGCTTCTCCATCCACTGCTGCAATGCGATCGCAATCCCCATCAAATACCAACCCCACCGTTAAACCTGATTTATCTGTTTCTCGGTGAGTTTTGATCACTTCAAATAGCTGCGAAAGGTATTTAGGCAAGGGTTCCGGCGCACCGCCACCAAATAGAGGATCGCGATTGCTGTTGATTTCTCTGACCTGATTGCCTAATAGTTTCGCCAATCCGCCAGCCGCCGCGCCATGCATGACATCGACAAATAACGTCAATTTGCCAGAGGCGATCGCTTGCCGAAGTTTGGCAATATCAACTTTACCCTCTAGCGCTTGGGTATAACTGGGCCAAGGATCAAATTTCTCTTGCTTGCCTGGGGTAGCTGCTAGTGGTACTCCCACCGACAACTGTGCTTCTATCTCTTTTGTGACCTCTGGCGGTACTGACCCACCAAAAGACCCCTTAACTTTTAAACCTAAATATATGCCAGGATTATGACTTGCCGTAATTACCAGTGCCCCCAAGGCATTAAGCTGTTTTGCTGCCCAACTATAAGCTGGGGTTGGAGCATAGGTTTCGCTCAACAACACATCAAATCCGACAGAGGTGACAGTATTGGCAACAGCACGAGCAAAGTCTTCCGCCATAAATCGGCGATCGTAACCGACAATTATTGTCCGGCTACCCACCGTAGAAAAATATGTATCATGTAGTACTTTTGCAGCGACTGGTGCAACCAGGGCTAGGCGTTCAAAGGTGAACTCTTCACCAATAACGCCCCGCCAGCCGTCTGTACCGAATTTGATTGAGTTAGCTACAACTGGCATCTAGGCATCCTAACTGTCTACTTGAGGATTCTAGCATTTATACAGTGTATAAATTAAAAAAATAATCTAGTAAAAATATGTACTACTAGTAGTAATAGTAATGGGCTGTTTAAACATAAAAGTGAGGGAATTTATGTATATGGAGCAGCCATCAGGTAGAATTGCAAAGATAGAAGGGCGATCGCTTCAATATCAAAATATAGAAAAAAAATTAAGAATGTGATTAAATATCATAGCAATCATTTTGGAGTGGTATATCTAGCTCACAATAAAAAGAAAGCGATTTAGGGATTGAGTGAGCAGATTTTGCTCTATCCTTGTAACAGGGAGATACTCAAGGTCTACCAGCAGTAGCAACAATATAGGCAGGAAATGCTACGGCGATCGCCTAAAAAAAACCCCTAGTGGGTGTTAGCCTACCAGGGGAGTTAGTTATCAGGGTGCATCTACCAATTAAATGTTCTCAAGTGGAACACCATACTCCGGATAAATTTGTAGAAAGGTCAGTTATTTTTTTAAATAAAAAAACCTAGTTGGTGTTAGCCTACTAGGAGAGTGAGTTGTCAGGGTGCATCTACCACTAATCTTTTCTAGAGGCAGCCAGTATCTTCTAGAGAAAGTAATCCCAACGAGAAAAAACCCCCAGTGGGTGTTAGCCTACCAGGGGAGTTAGTTATCAGGGTGCATCTACTAATAATCTTTTCTCAAGTTAATGGGTAGCTACCGGATAAATTAGCAGAGGTTGAAATTGTTGCCATTTGCTTACCATAAAAAACTCCCACCGAGTGTTAGCCAACCACAGAGGAGTTAGTTGTCAGGACATACCTACCAATTAAATAACCAGTGTGCTGCCTTCAAAAATTGATGTATCAAGGATAATTTGCTGCTTAGGAACGCAAATTTAATAACGTGCAATTCTTATTTAACTTGGAATGGTGCGTTACGCTCCGCTAACACACCCTACTTTTGCACTTTATTTAATCCACATTCCTTATATCCTTCATAAAAAACCCCCCAGTGGGCGTTAGCCAACCAGGGGAGCTAGTTATCAGGGTGCATCTACCAATTAAATGTTCTCCCTTGGACTACCATGCTCCGGATAAATTTACTAGAGGGTTGATTGTTGTTGCGTGCCAAAAAAACTCTAGTGAATAGAGGAGTTAAAGATCAAGCTGCATTCATCTACCAATCAAGTATTCTAGAATTAAGGACTATTTTCTGGTAGAGAATATCTGCGTTAAAAGTTGCTGTTGTTTGCCAAAATAAAAAAACCCCCAGTGGGTGTTAGCCAACTAGGGGAGTTGAAGATCAAGGTGCATCTACCAATTAAATGTTCTAGTCCCAAGTAATCCGATCCGGATAAAGTCGTAAAGGCAGAAAAAGCAAAACGACACCGAATCAGAAACATTCAGGGGTGGGAAGCATCTAAATTATCAGAGGGAGCGAAAATCGACTTGAAACTTTTGCGTTTCAAACCGAATTTAGGAGGCAAACAGGAGAAACTGTGACCCAGGAATTCCACATTTCGGTAACTCCTGTAGGGCAAAATGACTACTTGGTGCGGACGGAACAAGTCGCGCCTGGGGTGCCATTGGCAGAAGAATTGGTGACTTGGCCTGTAACTGAGTGGTTGATGGCTGCTGGGCATTTGATGAATGACCCGTTGAAGTCGGTGTTGCAGGGAGATCCAATTGCCTCAGGCGGGCGCGAAAGCGACATCGCCAGAAACTCCGTTAACTTAGTGGCATTGGGTCAACAATTTTATAACGCCCTATTTCAAGGCACTCTCAGAGATAGTTGGATTACCGCCCAAGGTATTGCCCAGAACCACCAACAAGTACTACGCTTGCGCTTGGGGCTAAAAGATACTAGATTAGCTCGTCTGCCTTGGGAAGTAATGCACGCAGGCGATCGCCCTTTGGCTACTGGGTCTTATATCGCTTTTTCTCGCTTCCAAAGTGGAATTTTAGGGGCTTCTCATTTGCGAGCGCGAAATATGCCAACACCACGAGAAGAAGGTGGTGTGAAAGTATTGATGGTAATTGCTTCCCCCTCAGATCAAGTCAGCCTCAACTTACTGAAACAGGAAGCTGTCAAACTGCAAGCTGAACTTCACCGCATACCACGGCTTGCTGAAGGTAGCAATCGTTCCCCAAAAATTGAACTCACTGTCCTAGATCAACCAGGACGGGAAGAACTGACGCAAGCTCTAGAGCAAGGCAGATACCACGTCCTACACTACTCAGGTCATAGTAATTTAGGTTCCAATGGTGGAGAAATTTATCTTGCTAGTCGCAGAACTGGCTTAACAGAAATCTTGAGTGGTGACGATTTGGCAGGTTTGCTTGTCAACAATAACATCCAAATGGCAGTGTTTAACTCCTGCTTGGGGGCATACACAGCTGCGTCCGCTCCCTCTGGAGATACTGGCGAACGTAACCTGGCAGAAAGTCTGGTGAAACGCGGCATCAGAAGCGTTTTAGCGATGTCAGAACGCATTCCTGATGAAGTGGCGTTAACTCTTACACAATTGTTTTACCGCAACTTGAGTCAGGGATATCCAGTGGATTTATGCGTCAGTCGGGTGCGCCAAGGATTAATTTCTGCCTATGGCTCGCACCAGATGTACTGGGCATTGCCAATTTTATATCTCCAGCCAGAATTTGACGGTTATCTGAGCCAAGAAACTGGTTTATCCGAAAGCACAGCGTTGTTAAATCAGTATAATCCGCCTTCAGGGACAACTTCTAATTCGATGTACTCGGCGATGTCTACGACGGGCTACGCCAACGCAGATGATACCGAAATGCCTCTAGGAATTGAGGATATGATTCCTTCTGGTTTAGCGCGTGACTCTTCTGGTTTAGACTGGCTAGGTGAAGATACTTGGGGCGATCTCGTTGATGAAATTGACTATGACGACCCCAGCTATGCAGAAGATTCTGCTATAGTTTCAGATTTATTTCGTCGGCTAGATAACCAAAATGTCTCGACTGAATCAGAGCAACAAATTAGCGAAAATAGTCTTCACCAAAGGCAGGTTTCAAAGGAAATGACTTCCCCGCAAGAGGAAGCAGATTTGTGGGGAGAAGCCCCAGTACCAGCACCTCAAACTACTGACAACTTTGAAGGAAAGTGGGAAAATTCTAATTCTTCGCGTAGGCGTAGCCCGCCGCAGGTATCGCAAGCCTCATCTCCATCCAGAAATCGTACCCGGCGGCGCAAGTTGTGGCCGATTATTGGCATTGTGGGAATCAGTGCGATCGCATCTGCCATCGGTTTAAATTGGTGGTGGTCAAATCGACCCCAAGCAATGCCCAATATACCACCAATTCCTACCCAGTCTCTATTTACTCAAAAGCAGCCGAACATCGACTTAGAAATAGCTGCAACTGGAATTGTCACCGCGATCGCTACTGAAAAATTAAGCCAGGGCGATTTGCCAGCTGGGTTGTTAGCTGTAGAAGAACTACTCAATCGTGGCGCACTTGCTGCGGCTGGAACTGCCCTGAAATTGATTCCAAATAAGCAAGCTGACGAGCCATCTGTCAACTTTTACAAGGGACGATTAGCTTGGCAATCTATCCAGACTGGCGACAATAATTATAGCGTCGATGATGCCCGTCGTTACTGGGAAACTGCTGCCAAAGCTCAACCAGAATCACTTTTGTATAATAACGCTTTGGGATTTGCTTATTACACAGAAGGCAATCTAAACCGAGCCAATGACTCTTGGTTCAAGGCTTTGAATTTAGCTCTCAAACCGCAAAATTCAAACTCTACCGCCGCAATATCCCCAAAGACAGCAGTGCTTCAGGATGCTTTAACTTCCTATGCTGGTTTAGCTATTGGGTTATATAAATCTGCACTTGATCAACCTAATGCCAAGCAGACACAATATCTTAATGAAGCGATCAAGTTGCGACAAATGGTAATTAAGTCTGATCCAGTAAATTTCCAGGTAGATAAATTAGCTAAAAATTGGCTGTGGACTGAGAAGGCGATCGCAGATTGGCGATCGCTCCTCCAAGAAAAAAGTCAAGAGCAGTAATATGTTGCGTGGTGCGATCGCTTCTGGCAGTGTCGTTAATTGGTTGCCGCTCAAATTCAAAACCTCCAACCATTCCAGTTCAAACACCTCAGCAGGAATCTCTGTTAATTTTTCCTTATTAGTACGCCAATCATTTTAATGAGGATATTTTGCCGGTTAATGAGGATATTTTGCTGGTTAATGAGGATATTTTGCCGGTTCACGAGTCTTTGTAATTCGTCGATGAATCTCAAATACTCATGGATGAGTTTTTGAGATTCACTCACGAACACTTAGAACTTGTGAATGAGTATTTGAGCCTTGTGGATGAGTATTTTAGACTCGCGCCGGAGTGTTTGTAACTCATTAATGAGTTGTAATGACTCTTTTACTTTTTTAGCCGTTTTTTACACGACTTCTCCAGCCCTAAAAATCTGTTCAGCAGTTAAATTCAACTCTGGGAATGCTGGCGACTGAATGCGGTCATTTCCCCTAAATTGCCTAACTTGATACTCACCTTCAATTAATTGATAAATCGAGATAGTTGGTTGTTTAGGATTGCCAATAAAGCGCCTACCACCTAAACCTAGATAGTCTACAATCCAATATTCAGGAATACCCAAAGACTCGTAATCTTCTAGCTTCAAAGCATAATCATCACTCCAGTTGGTTGAAACAACTTCTACAATCAACTTGACGGAACTACCCCGCGTAATGATAGATTCTTTTTTCCAACGAGGTTCATCCCTAATAGCTTGTCTATCAAGAACAATGACATCTGGTTCATAACCTGAATCAGTGTTAACTGACTTGATGACGCATTTTTTAGGGATAAAGCAAGCGATAGACAAGCGGGTGATTTCAATAAACAAAGAACCATTAATAAACCCAGCTATCTCCGAGTGCTTCCCTGTTGGCTTAGGCATTTCAACAATTACCCCATCACGTAGTTCATAATGCCTATCTGAAGATTCGGGATACCAGGCGATAAATTCGTCAACTGCGGCGAGAAGTAGCTTTAGATAAAACCTCAATCCGCGAAATGCTTGAAGAGGGGCGAAGATTTTAATGCAGTTTGTTTTGGATTGTTCTGTAGCAATTAGCTGGTACTTAGTGGATGAAAACGATTCTTCTAAAAAACCAAAATCGTCGTAGATCCCCCTAAATCCACGCCACGTGCTTCAAGTCGGGAAACCCGCCCAACGCAGTGGCTCCCATTAAAAAGGGGGACTTTGAGAACTTTTTGCCCCACTTTTTAATGGGGGTTGGGGGGATCAAAAGTCTATGGGGCAACTCTAGAAGACTTGTGTGTACACTGTAGCTCCTTAGTAAGGAGAGGGACAGGTTTTGCGTAGCAGAACCAGGGTGAGGTTTTTCAAGATCCGCAGGGGGGGGGAGCAACTTTAGTCGTCGGTTGTTTTTGCTAATTTACCACTTGGCTGCCATGACTGCGGGGGTCATCTTTGCTAGCAGTCGGTGCTACTGGGGCTGAGAATTTGGAAACTTGCCCGCTAGCTTGAGCATAGGGGAGAGCCGAACCAGTAACCAAAGCCTCTAAGTTGCTAGCCATAATCGTGCGGGGTTGATCACCGATCGCTTGGGCGATAGTTTCCCCTTGCTGACTCAAAAACACAAAATGGGGAATCCCATCCACCCGATATTTGAGCAGTTCTGGCAGCCACTTGTTATTATCCACATTCAGCATGACAAAATTCAGCTTGTCAGCATACTGTGTTTCCAGTTGAGCAATATCTGGGGCCATTTTTTGACAGACAGTACACCAATCAGCATAAAACTCCACTAAAGATGGTTTGCTGTTACTGACAGCTACTTCTAAGGGTATGGATGCATCACTTAATTTAGCAAGGGAAACTGAGGTTGTTTCTGTTCGCAATCCTAAGATTAGGGCAACGCTAAGAGCGATCGCTACCATTGCAATTAAGAAGTTTCTCACACGTGTCCCAAATGTAGATTCGGGTTTTTCGGGAAAATTAACAGGTGAATTTGTACTCATAACAGAATTATTAAAACTTATTAAGTACTTTCTTCTTTAGTTTAGTTCAACTAAATACCCTACTTGTCCAACAAAGTTCAGTTAAGCATTTCTTCTTTATCTTTGCGTACTTTGCGGTAGCTTGCGGGAAGCCGCTCCGCATCCAATACGGTTCGGTTAAGTCGCTCGGTCTATTTGGTCATTGATTTGGAACCGTACTAGTCCTAGATTCCGAGCTTGATGGCGATCGCGAGTTAATCGTTTAACTACTCTCTTAATCGCTCTAGCCACCGCGAAGAAGATTGCAAAGACAATCAATGCCAATGAATCCGTTAATCATTCTCTGAACTCTGTCCCAGAGTGCGGATATATCTGTATTCATGATCTTACTGCTTAATTAGTCAACCTTAATAAGCATATAAAAAAAATCCTGATATTTAATTCCACCTTTAGTTAGTTTTTGCTATCTATAAATAGGATGAAAAATTTTATCTTAGAACCAGATAATAGGATTTTAGATATTTTATTTGCGAGGAGAAATGTGAGGAGAAATATTAGATTCTCCTCTGACTTCTTTCACCTGACTAACTTCAAAAATCAGGGAAAAACGTTGCCCGATTTCTTTTTCGAGAAACGCTTCTAAAAGGCTTACTTGCTTTGATGTTACAGGTTCTTGTGCCCTAACGCTCAAGCGAACTTGAGGCGGATTACTCAGCCAATTAGTATCAGTTTTCAGTAGTTCCAAACGCTGAAAAGTTACAGTTCGGTTCAGCAGTGCCTTTCTCAAATAGGTTTCGAGTTCTGCTTGTCTAACTAATCGGGTAAAGCTCACAGTTAAAGGTATCAGTAAAGCACCTGTTAACGCCAATGCCCATAGCAGCGCTTTTTGGGCGCGATCGACAGGAGAATAGCCAGTGAATAAAAATGTCAGCATACAAGCAAGGCTAATACCCAAAAGGTTTGTTAGGTAGAGTAAAGTCGCTCCTAAGCTGAGTGACAAGTTAAATTTTGCTAGACCTAAACCGATGACGCAAATTGGGGGCATAAGGGCAACAGCTATTGCTGTCCCTGCCACACTAGCAGAGATTTTTGAATTAACCTTAGCGTAGCCACTGATAAAACCTGCTGCAACTGCAATACCCAAATCAAGCAGGTTAGGTTTGGAGCGAGATAGCACTTCACTGCCGAAACTAGGTAGATTAACGATCCAACCTATACTGCAAGAAATTACAAGTGCTAGTAATGTGCCTAAGAATACTGCTATTACGCCTTTACGAAATAGGTTGATATTTCCAATTAATGCACCAAATGCTAAACCTCGAATTGGCAACATTAGAGGTGCGATAATCATTGCGCCGATAATTACAGCAGTGCTATTGGCAAGTAGACCAAATGTAGCGATCGCACATGAACCAATAATCAAAACCAAATATGTTGCGTCGAGACTAGATTCTTCCAACAACTCATGTACCAACTGTTTTAGTTGTGATGGTTCAACCCTTTTGCGCTTAAAACCCCTAAAGCGATTGCGAATATTATTTATCAAAATTCCTCCAAATCAAATGATTTTAGATTCTGGATTTAAAATAAAAGCTTTAGCATAGAATATCGTTATCAAGATAAATAATGCACTAAATAGCAACATTTATTTCCAGAAATCACGAATTACGAATTACGAATTACGAATTTCTTAAGTCCTATCCCCAATTTGTGTATGTTCGTAATTTCCAAAAATCGCCTCTGGGTGACGATAATACTTGAACTCCATGAGGTTATAAAAGGGATCTTCTAAAAAGAAAGTGCGATGCTCAAGAGCAGAACCAACAAAGCGGTTTTTGGTTTCTTCACGAAAAAGTAGCTGTTGTTGTTGTGCCTTTTCTAGTAAATCTTGCCAGTCACTTTCTTGGGTAAAAATTAGCCCAAAGTGTCTGGGATAGATAGTGAGTTGCGGTGTTAAGGGTTCTTTGGTGAGGTGAGCCACAAGTTGATGACCGTAGAGATTGAGAATTAAAGCATGGTGGTTTTCACGACCAGGAATGCAGCCCAAGCCATTTACATAATATGCTTTTGTCTGGGCAATATCAGTCACAGGGAAAGCAAGATGGAATAAAGTTTGACTCATAGCTTGTGTGGAAAAGACTAGTACTTGATGCTATCTACAATTTATGCTGTTAAGCCTTGATTGTGGTCAACTTGAACACAGTTTTAATAGACATTAACTTATATCCTTTATCCTTATGACTCCGCCAAAGTGGGATGCTCCCAGCTATTCAGTCAATAATACAAACATATTACTTGCTCTTGGGAGGTATCAGAAATTAAGCAATAAGGGTGCTAAATTCGTTATTCTGTTGATGTTCAAATAAAATTACTCATAATTAGCTGATGTCATCCTTAATTAATTCTGTAAATCCCTGGTTGATGGCAGTGGGATTAAACACAATTTTATTGGGTTTAGCTGCGATCGCTCCAAAAAAACTGCTGACCCCGGCTGGATTATTCCACGCCTGGTTACTGGCCATCCTAATTTGGGTAACTCTCGGCTGGCAAGGATATACAGTAGTTATGTTCTATTTTCTGGTTGGTTCTGGCGTTACTCGCATCGGTATGGCGCAAAAGGAGGCAGAAGGAATTGCCGAAAAGCGTTCTGGGGCAAGAGGCCCAGAAAATGTTTGGGGTTCGGCTTTAACTGGGGCGTTGTGTGCTTTGGGAGTAGGGCTGATAAATTCAGGGTTTCTTGTAATACCTAACCTCCAACCCCTATTATTGTTAGCTTATGTAGCGAGTTTCAGTACCAAACTTGCTGATACCACTGCTAGCGAAGTCGGTAAAGCTTATGGTAAAAGCACCTTTTTGATTACCACATTCCAACCAGTGCCTCGCGGTACAGAAGGGGCGGTAAGTTTAGAGGGAACTTTAGCTGGTATCGTGGCTTCTGTAGCGATCGCATTTGTGGGTTGGGGAGTTGGTTTAATTGATCTATTAGGAGTCGTTTGGTGTGTGCTAGCAGCATTTATTGCCACTAACTTAGAAAGCGTGATTGGGGCAACACTGCAATCTAAGTATACTTGGCTGACTAATGAAGTCGTAAATATTTTTAATACATTAATCGGTGCGATCGCATCTGTGCTACTTGCCTGGACATGGATAAATATCATTAACTAGATCGGTCACACAATGCAAGGATTTTAGATTTTAGATTGACCCTAGCAATCAAGTCATGGGCACTGTCAATGAATTCCCTGATATTTTATATCCTGTTTTGTCCCCGCTAGACTGTAAAAGTGATCATGGCAAATTATTTTATTTCCTAGTTCCAGTAGATTTCCAGGAAAGTGAAGTACACAAGCTAAGTCTCAAAGCCTGTTTTACTTCTGAATTCCGACTCCTGAATTCTTCTTGATATAATTTTTTGGCCATTTAGATGTAATTATTTCATGGAATCTTTATCATATTTATTCATCAATGCCCAGATGATTTCTATATGATTTAATTTAAAAGTCCTATAAGTGTTTAGCCATTTTCACATAATTAGTTCATGGAATCTCTATCATTTTTAACAATTAATGACCAAACAATTTCTATTGAGTCAGCAGTAAAGTACCTGCAAGCCTCTGGAAAATTGGGACAGTTCATTGGGGATATTCTCCGCCAGTATGTAATTGAAGAAGAAATCCGAACACGAGACGATATTCAGATTGGTACAGCAATAACTGAACAGGCAATTATTGATTTTAGGCTGAACAATCAACTGACTGACCCCCAAAGTTTTCAAGAATGGTTAAAGACAAATAACACAGATTACGCTACCTTTCACACATCGGTTACTTTTGGTTACAAGCTAGAAAAGCTGAAAACTGTCGTGACGGAACCAAAACTCCAAGAATATTTTATTGAACGTAAAATTTTTTTGGATCGGTTAGTACTTTCCCGAATTGTTGTTGATAATCGAGAACTGGCAGACGAACTCCAAACCCAAATTGAAGAAGGAGGTAGTTTTGAGGAACTAGCTAAAGAGTATTCACTAGCAGATGACCGAATTACGAACGGCATGATGGGAATAATCAGCCGCGGAAGTATGCCAGATATATTACGGGCAGCTATTGATGTGGCCAGTCCTGGACAATTAATCGGACCAATAGAAATCGTTGGCAAAGACTCTCCCCAAAGAGAAGTACCTTATGGTTTGTTTCGAGTAGAACAATTTCTGCCAGCGTCTTTAGAAGATACTCAACTAAAGCAAGCACTACAAAATGAGTTGTTTGAGAAATGGCTAGCAGAGAAAATTCAAAACCTGACAGTCAAATTACAAGTGAGTTAAAATTTCTGGATAATGAATCTTTACGATTAAAAGTGCTAGCTTCTTTGCCTTGGAATCAACCACCGCTATGCTGGCTAACTCCCGAACAACAAGCCCAATTGCAAAATGAATCCCAAACCCGTCAGTATCGTCTTGGAGAAAAAATCTGGTCAAGGGATGTTGGCGGTTATCAATTCTTAATTGTTTCTGGGAAAGTCCGCTTACGAGAAGAAGGGATTGGCAAACCTTTATCAGCCCTAGATGTGGGGGATTGGTTTGGCGACTTACAAAAGCTGTCTGCGGATTTTAAGGCTGTAGCTGCTAGTAAAGAAGTGATAGTAATGTGTTGGGATACAGAACTGTGGGCAGAATTTTCTAACCCCCAAATTCAGGAATTCTGGCAAGTGTTACCAGTAGATATGGAGAGAGAAAGAGAGACATTTTCCTTCTCTTCCACTCCCACTCCTGCACTACCGCCAGCCTCCTTTGGGACTTCCAGCCCCCACAGCCTCCAACCTCAAAGGGGACTCCCAGCCGCCAATTTAATCGTCTCAAATTATCCGTTTGTTGCTAGCTGGAACACTGCTGCTGCTTGTTTAACAATGGTGGCGCAACAATTAGAAAATTCTGTGCAACTGGAATGGGTACAGCGCCAACTGAGAGGACAACGCCCAAAACAAGTTGTAGAAGCAGCAGAAAAGTTAGGGTTAGTGTTGCGGCGGTTACAACTGAATTGGGCTGAGTTACGACAGCTTTCATTTCCAGCTTTATTGCTGTGGAATTCTGACTCAACCCAAAGTCCCTCTTGGGTGGTAGCTTATGGAGTTAAGGGCGATCGCTTAATTATCGCTAATCCTCTAAATCCCGATCAGATTTGTGAAAGCTTGCCGCAGTCGGTAGTTGAGGCATCCTGGGATGGACGATTATGGCAAGTAGAACTAATATCCCAGCAAGAAAAATTTAACCTTAGTTGGTTCACCCCAGCAGTTTTGAAGTATAAGGGATTGCTAACAGAAGTATTGTTAGCGTCTTTTACCTTGCAGCTTTTAGGGTTAACAACACCGTTAATTACCCAAGTCGTCATTGATAAAGTGATGGTGCAGGAGAGTTTGCCGACTCTAGATGTCATGGCGATCGCACTTTTGTTCGTAGCCATATTTGAGTCCATACTGGGTATGCTGCGCCTATTCATCTTTACCCATACAGCTCGCCGCTTAGATTTGAGTTTATCAGCACAGCTATTTCGCCATCTGATGCGTCTGCCTTTGGCTTATTTTGAGTCGCGGCGCGTCGGAGATACAGTAGCACGAGTCCAGGAACTCGAACAAATTCGTCAGTTTCTCACAGGTACAGCAATAACTGTGATATTGGATAGCATCTTTGCTGTGGTGTACCTAGCATTGATGTTTTACTATAACGTCCCACTCACCTTTGTCGCTTTAGCAGTACTGCCGTTATTTGCCACTTTGACAATAGTTTCAACACCAATTCTGCGTAACTGGCTCAACGAAACTTTTAACCGGAGTGCCGATAGTCAATCGTTTCTAGTAGAGACAATCACCGGGATTCACTCTGTTAAAGCTCATGCAGCAGAACCAGTAGCACGCGATCGCTGGGAAGGCTTATTTGCTCGCTTCATTCGCACAGGTTTTAAAGCCTCTACTACATCTAATATCAGCAGCAATCTTGGTGATTTTCTCACCAATTTGTCTACCATACTGATTCTTTGGTTTGGTGCTAAATTAGTCATCGAACAAAAGCTCACAATCGGACAACTTGTTGCGTTTCAAATGCTGTCTGGCAGAGTCACAGGCCCACTTTTGCGCCTAGTACAGCTGTGGCAAAATCTCCAACAGGTGCTACTTTCTGTAGACCGCATTGGTGATATTCTTAACGTCTCCCCAGAAGCAGAACTGGGAACTGGTCTAGTTTTACCACCTCTAAAAGGACAAGTCACCTTCGAGCAAGTATTTTTCCGCTACCGGCCAAACTTTGAAGCAATTCTGCGCGGAATATCTTTCAATGCCGAACCAGGGCAATTTGTTGGTATTGTCGGACGCAGCGGTTCTGGTAAAAGTACTCTGTCTAAGCTATTGCAACGCCTCTATCAAATTGAATCAGGACGCATCCTCATTGATGGTTTTGATATTAAAAGTGCTGATTTAGCTTCACTGCGGCAACAAGTTAGTGTAGTTCTTCAAGAAGACTTTTTATTTAACGGTTCCATTTTAGAAAATATCACTCTTGGTAATCCTGATATTACCGCAGAGCAAGTAGTAGAGGCGGCAAGACTAGCAGTAGCCCACGACTTCATTAGTCAATTACCCTACGGTTACGAAACCAATGTTGGTGAACGCGGTACTGCTTTATCTGGTGGACAAAGACAACGTATTGCCCTAGCAAGATTATTTCTTTCCCAAGCGCCAATTTTAGTTTTAGATGAGGCTACTAGCGCTTTGGATAGTGAAACTGAACAGCAAGTACTGCAAAACCTGCAAAAAGTTTCCGCTAATCGTACCGTGTTCCTGATTGCTCACCGCTTTGCTCCGCTCAAACGTGCTGATTTGATTTTGGTGTTAGAGCAAGGTATCATTGCCGAACGTGGGACTCACTCAGAGTTATTGCAACAAAAAGGTTTGTACTATTCGCTATATCAACGGCAGCAAGCAAACATTTAGTAGCTTTAACAAGCTTTTAACTTGTGCTTACTTGATGTCTAAAAAGCGGCTTAAAGATAGTCTTTGGCGAATGGAGCATAACTTCATTCGCCTTTTGAATTTCTTAAGTGCGCAGAAAACTGTAATATTACTTGCTAATTAAATGATTTTATAGTTAAGTGTATTTGTAGCACCTGTCTTACAAAGAAATCCTTTCCGGCTCAATCCCTGATATGTCAAGGATTTGAGTACTTATTCTGATGCAAATTTACTTGAATATACGAGGCGAAACTACTAATGCTTTCTACCAAAGACCCTAACTCTTTTAATGAAAATCCTGGTATAAAAGCTAGCCTTGTATCATCAAAAACATCTAATATTTTTGATGATGCTAATAATTACTCTGGTTGCAGTTTGAGTAGTGTAAATAGTTTTAGATCGAGCGATCGCAGTAGTTACACTGCTACAGGAATCGACACTTTTCAAGGTAGAAATTACACGGATAATTATGTTTTAAAGAGCAGCAAAAGCAACGATAATGCTACCCAAGCGATGCCTCCGGCAACGTCAAGGACGATCGCTGCTCTTGCGATTCAACCAGACCTGATAGTCCGAAATACCTCAAATCCCAGTTCTGCCTCTGTTGGCAGTACGATTCAACTGACCTATGAAATTGAAAACCAAGGCAATGCCAGTGCTGGTTATAGCTACACCAAGTTTTATCTGTCTAGAGACCTCTCTTTAGGAAGTGAAGATATATTCTTAGGTTATGACGACGTAAGTAACATTCCGTCTGGTTACTATAGCCCAGAGTCAACCACACTCACCATCGGCAATAGCGTCGCCGTAGGTACTTATTATCTGGTGTATCAAGCTGATGGCTATGAAAATGTTGCCGAAACCAATGAAAGCAATAACGCTGTTGCTGGCACAATTAACATTACCAAAGCTGATTTAATCATCCAAAATGCGATCGCTCCAACTTCCGCATCTGTTGGTAGTACCATCCAACTGGACTATCAGGTGAAAAACCAAGGTGTTGGTAGCGCTGTTGCTAGCCAGACCAACTTTTATCTATCCAAGGATAAAATTCTCAGCAGTGATGATACAGACTTTGGTTATAACCCCATCAGCAGTATTGCAGCAGGTAGCTATCTCTCAAAGTCAACCACAATTACCATCGGCAATAGCATCGCTACTGGTAACTATTATTTACTGTATCGTGCTGACAGTGATGGAGATGTTGCCGAAAGCAATGAAAATAATAATATTATTGCCAGAGCGATCGCCATTACCAAAGCTGATTTAATCATCCAAAATGCTGTAGCTCCAACTTCGGCATCTGTTGGTAAGACTATTAACATCAGCTATCAGGTGAAGAATCAAGGTGTTGGTAGTGCTGTTGCAACTAATACCAAGTTTTATTTATCCAAAGATAATGCTTACAGCACTGATGACGTATTGTTAGGTTCTGATGCAGTTAACGCTATTGCCGCAGGTGCTTCTAGGACACAAACATCCTCAATCGTCATTGGCAATACTATCAGTGGTGGTAACTATTACCTGTTGTATAAAGCAGATGCCGATAGCAAAATTGGCGAAAGCAACGAAACTAACAATATTGTTAGCAAAGCCATTACTATTAATGGCCCCAAACCAGACTTAATCATCCAAAATGTTTCAGTTCCCAGTCTTGTTGACCCCGGTAGCTTAATCACAGTCAATTATCAACTGGCAAATCAAGGTACTGCAACTGCTGGTACAAGTACAACAAAGTTTTATCTGTCTAAAGATACCGCTTTGAGCAACGATGACACACTCTTAGACTCTGACCAGAACTACTTCTATTCTGGATTGGGTGCCGATTATTATAGCTCAGAATCTGAATTTTTGGTACTCAGTAGTAGTACCACTTTTGGAAACTACTATCTGCTATTACAAGCCGATGGTAATGGCGAGATTTTTGAAAGTAATGAAAACAACAATGTTACTGCCAAAGCAATTACAATTGCTGCACCAGACCTGGTAATACAAAATGCGATCGCTCCTGCTAGCGCTAACATTGGCACTTCAATCAAAGTCAGCTATCAGGTCAAAAACCAAGGTAATGGCAAAACTAGTCGTCTTAACTCTACATACTTTTATCTTTCCAAAGATACAAGCTTCAGCAATGATGATGTCTATTTAGGTTATGACTACATCAATAACTATAACGACCTTGCGCCCTCTGCTGTAAGTTCAGAGTCTACATCCTTATCCCTTCCCAGCAAAACTACACCTGGTAATTACTATCTGCTGTACAAAGCAGATGGCGACGCGTCTTTGAAGGAAAGCAATGAAAATAACAACGTCGTTGCCAAAGCAATTAAAATTACTGCACCAGACTTAGTAATACAAAATACTACGGCTCCTGCTAGCGCCGCCATTGGTACGACGATTACACTCAGCTATAAGCTTAAAAACCAAGGTAATGGAAATGCTGCTGCTAGTAACACATATTTTTATCTTTCCAGAGATACAACCCTCGGTAATGATGATGATATTTCCATAGGGTATGCCTCTGAGAATAGTGTTGCAGTTGCAGTGTCTGGTGTGATTTCACAGTCTACAACTTGGACTATCGACACCACCATTGCTGCTGGTAAATACTATCTAATGTTCAAAGCAGACAGTGGCGGAAATGTTGCCGAAAGCAATGAAAGTAATAACGCTGTTTATATACCGTTTACTCTGACTCCTGCTAATGGTGGCGGGTTTAACTCCACTACAGGTTATGGCTTAATTAATGCCGCAGCAGCAGTGGCAAAAGCATTAGGTCAAACTACCTTTGCTGATGTGCCTGACTTGGGTGGTGATAATTGGGGAGCCGACGCAATTAAAGCACCGGAAGTCTGGGCAAAGGGATACACAGGTCAGGGCGTTATTGTAGCTGTGATAGATAGTGGGGTAGATTACAATCACCCAGACTTGAAGGCTAATATCTGGAAAAATACCAAGGAAATTGCTGGCAACGGCAAAGATGATGATGGTAACGGTTACATTGATGATGTCAACGGTTGGAACTTCGTCAGCAACAATAACAATCCATTAGACGATAACAGTCATGGTACTCACGTTGCTGGCACTATCGCCGCAGTAAAAAATAACTTTGGTGTCACAGGGATTGCCTATAATGCCAAGATTATGCCAGTCAAGGTTTTAGATAGCGATGGTCAAGGTTACGGTAGCGCGATCGCCAAAGGTATTCGCTACGCAGTGGATAATGGAGCTAAGGTTATTAACCTCAGTTTAGGTGGATCTGCGAGCAGTGATGAACAGTCAGCTATTCAATATGCTGCCAGCAAAGGAGCAATTGTTGTCATGGCAGCAGGTAATGAGAGTGAGTCAGCACCAGGCTACCCAGCTCGCTATGCTGACAAGTTGGGACTTGCGGTTGGAGCAGTCTCTTATAATAGAACACTGGCGGCTGACTTCTCCAACCTTGCTGGAACGACTCCACTTGCATACGTTACAGCTCCTGGAGCATATTTGACACTTGAGGACGACGGGTATCTAGGAATCGGTATCTACTCGACAGTTCTGGGCAATGACTATGGTGTTAAAGACGGAACATCTATGGCGGCTCCTCATGTTGCGGGTGTAGTTGCGCTGATGCTCAGTGCTAAAAAAGGCTTAACTGATGCTCAAGTGCGTAAGATAGTCACAACGACAGCAGGAAATAGCTTGGCATAGAACAATCCTTAAGTGTGGTTTCTGAAAAGTAAAATATTTGATTTGCTCTCCACTAAGAGACTCAGATCCCCGACTTCTTGAAGGAGTCGGGGATCTTTTTATTTGTAACTCATTTAGGATTGCTATACATAACGCAATTAACTTTTTATTCCACCAATTTATACTTACACTACTACCAATTTAAGATCGATTGTATCAATTAAGATGTTAACAAAAATTCTACTTTTGATTATGCTGTTTAGTAATAGAATTAGCATTTTGTTATGAAGTTTCATAGTAATTATTAACAATACGACTTATTCACACATTAAAACTTTTGTTTAGCAAAGGTTTTAATACCTCAAGCTGTCAAAAAAACGATCGCTATCTTTGAGAAAAAATACTTATGCTCCGTAATGATGTTAATAAAAATCTGTTATCAGAGAAACAGATAAACGTCTCTTCAATCTCCTCATTAGATAGCTTTAATACAAAGGATGACTACAGCCTCAACTTCATCGGACGTAGTAGCTACAACTCAACCGATGCTGATGTGCAGTTGCAAAATAGCAATAACGCTAATGCTAATGCTTTTAGCACTGGGAATTATAACTCCACCAATGGCTATGGCTTGATTAATGCAGCAGCAGCAGTGGCTAGAGCTACTAATCAAAATACCTTTGCTGATGTTGCTGATTTGGGTGGCAATAATTGGGGAGCAGACCTTGTTAAAGCTCCAGAAGTCTGGGCACAGGGATATACAGGTAACGGCGTTGTTGTCGCCGTTGTAGATACTGGGGTTGACTATAACCACGAGGATTTAAGAAATAATATCTGGACTAATGCCAACGAAATTGCGGGTAACGGCATAGATGATGATGGCAATGGCTATGTTGATGATAATTACGGCTGGAATTTCTCTGAGAAAAACAATAACACCCTAGATATAAATGGTCATGGTACTCATGTTTCCGGCGCGATCGCAGGAGAGAATAATAACTACGGTGTCACTGGAATTGCCTATAATGCCAAAATTATGCCCGTCAAAGTTTTAAATGACTCTGGCTCCGGTTCCTATAATTCCATATCTAAAGGTATTCGCTACGCTGTGGATAATGGAGCTAATGTGATAAACCTCAGTTTAGGAGGCGCGTCTTCCAATCGGACTCTAGAGGCAGCCATTGACTATGCCAGCAGCAAAGGAGCGATCGTCGTCATGGCAGCAGGTAATGATGGTGACTCATCACCAGACTATCCCGCCCGCTATGCCTACAAGTCGGGAATTGCTGTTGGGGCAGTAGATAGAAATAATAATATGCCCAACTTCTCTAACCGCTCTGGAACGAACGAAATCGCTTACGTCACAGCACCGGGAGTCAAGGTTTATTCATCAGTTCCGAATAATCAGTATGCCACTTATAGCGGCACATCTATGGCTGCTCCACACGTTGCTGGTGTAGTTGCTCTGATGCTAAGTGCTAACTCCAACCTGAGTGATGCCCAAGTACGTCAAATTGTCACAGAAACGGCAGGCAATAGTACACAAAATACAATCTTTAGTTTGAATATTTCTAATGTTAGTTCTGCGGTAAGCCAAGCAATGTCTAACGACAAGCTACTACGCCTCAGTACACAGGCGACAAAATATTTGACACCAGCAACCATCTCTAGTTTGAATAATTCCGATGTTGGTTCTCTGATAAATCAAGGGATTAAGGAAATAACAAATTATCTAACACCAGAAACCATCTCTAGTTTGAGTAATTCCAATGTTGGTTCTGTAATCAGTCAAGGGATGTCTATGATGGGCGTAGCTACAGCAAAAACGGCAAATTATCTGACACCATCTGAAATTGATTACAAATTAACGAATCCAGAATTATGGTTTTAATTTCAAGACTCTGGTACTTCTCGCCACAATCACAACAAAGTTAATACGGCAGCCAGTATTACAGCACTTCCCGAAGTTATGAGGTACACTAATTGATCGAATTATTGTTTATCTGTGTTAATAGTCTGTCAAGTTTAAATTGATGGGTAAGAAAGTTCGTAGTAAGGACTTCAGTCCTTATTTTCTAAGCACTAAAGTGCTTACTACAAACTTTTCATTACTAGCTTGACAGACTACTAATAGCATCCCAAGTATCTGTACCTCATAGCAGCAGGAAGTGCTGTGTCCATACAGCAAATATGATTTAAATCAATGAAAACTGCTGCAAGAATTACGAATTACGAATTTTTAAAGACCGCTGTTTATAACGGACTAGGCATAGTAGAACAATTAGCAATAGAAGCGCTTTAATGATTGATGGCTCCACCACCTTCTTCATTTCCGTAGTGGTTTTAGGAGTAACAGTAACGTTACACGGAATCTCGATAATCTGGCTGTGATCAGAACCGTTACCACGAGGAGTCAGATCGCATTCGCCTTGACTGTTGAGAGACAAAGGTGTATTTCCTGAAGAAATAGATGGCTCCCCTGAAGAACTATCGCCATCCAGTAATAGAAGCAGCATTAAACCAAGACCCCCAACTCCGATTATTGGCCAGAGTGGAAAGGAATCAGGATTGTCTTGTACTAAGACATCTCCTACAGAGCCAGGGAAAGTATCGAAGCCGATTGCTTCTCCCTCCAACCCTACGGGATTGTCACTCAGCAAAATATCTCCTGCGATATCTTCTCCTAAGAGCTGATTCAATTCCTGTGGAATCCCGTTATTAGGGCGTCCGAGTTCTCCACCATCTTCGGAGTATGGAAAGGATAGTACTTCAAAAATCCTCTTTTGGAGTTGGTTGTGATCTCCAGAACTCAACGCATCCAAGCCTTTAGAGATATTACCTAAATAAAAATTCGTCATCTCTGGCGGCAAACCTAGAGACTTAATCTGTTGCTCAATGTTGGAAATTTTTGAAGCTTCTTCAAAGAGCAGTCGTCCGTATGACAATTTCAAGTCTAGTAATCCATTACGGAGACTGAGAGAGTTATTGGCTTCTGAGTGTGGTGCCCAGTAGAACTGCTTGGTTACAAGTCCGAGTCCTTCTACTGGGTTACGACCAAAATGTTGTCCAAGAAGGTATTGAGAACTATCCATGATTGCGGGGGATTCGTTTCTCCAAAAGGAGGCGAAAGGCACCGCAGAGAGATTGGGATTGTTACCGTAAAAGCTAGCGAAATTCTGGAAGTTTTTTTCCCCACCAGCTGCTCGTATCAACAGGTTTTGATAGTTAGTCCCACCGTTTAACTCGAGTAATCGCTGGATTACCGTTCCAGTTTTATTGCAGCTCAGACCAAATCCGACATTACATCCAGGAATGACTCGCATCTGACTGAGATTCTGGTTATTGATTTGATACTGGAGATACTCATACTCCAGTCCTTGTTGGATACCATAGTGTCCAATGTTGAGCTGTGCAGAAGCAGATTGAAATGTATTAAGTACTACTGCAACAGATGAGAAGGCGATGGTCGCAAAGCGAACCACCTTTAGCATCACAATTCTTTGAACAGTTGATTTAGGCAAGATGCATCTCCAGTAAACGACAGCAATTTAATTGGGCATTGGTTGTTTGCTTTGTCCCCACTCCCCAATTCAACTCTTAGATAAATAAATGTTGACCGTGATTCCTGTACCTTTAAGCTCTCCTGATGAGAGTTTGTGATATAAGACCAATGCCCGGTTTGGTTGATCAAAAAGAAACCCACGACGTGTGGGTTTGATTTTGCCTTGCTTTACTAAGGAAACGAAGGCTTCTAAATACTTACGTATACCTTGACGGTTCTCTTGATTAGTATTCATATGACGCTCAACCAGCATCATAAAGAAGTCCAAGCTACGGGTTTCTTGCCCCTCAATCAGACTGCCCTCATCTAAAAAAGAACTTGCTATAAGCCTGCCATCAATTTGTTTAACCTTAAATAGAGTAAAGTAACGCCCTTCTTTCTTAGGATCGTTCGCATAACAGACCCAGGAACCTTCTTGATTCTGTGTAAAACCCTGTTCGGCAAGGTAAGAAAACAAAGAATTACTTGGCTTACTTGGTGGTGGAGGTAATAAATCTTCAATGGGATCTAAGGAGCAAATCCTCTGTGTTGCTTTCAGTTGAGGAACAGCAGAAGTTTCCTGGAAGGGCTTGTCATCAGACATTGCAATACTAGACATCGCAGCCAACGCAGATACTTGGAAAGCGATCGCTCCAAACAAACGAACAATAATATTCATGTTTTTCCTGTTACTCTTACTTAAGTTGTTAATAATCGAGTCGTTACTAAATCAGGATTGATCTAGCAGTCCTAAATCATTTGTTAAATTTAAGTGTTTGCCTTATTTGGTCAAGGGTAGGCTAATTTTTCACCAATCAAATAGGACTCTTAATATAGGTAAATAACCACAAAGAGAAATCAATATCTAAATAAAACACACAATACTTATGTCTTATTGACAACACAAATTTAGCTTTTTGATATTTTTATATATACAAAAAACAATTGACACCGCGCCAAATTTCTTCTATTTACTCTTGTCTAATTTTTTGCCATTTTAAGAGGGTTTCATGCTTTCTTAACTGGCTGTCATGATTCCTAAAAAAGAGCTTTTTTAGCTATTTAGTAGCTTATATAATCAGACTTTCAAAAGCTCTGTGCTTTGCACATTGCCGCTTTTGTTCATTTCCTTAGGGAGTTGAAGAATTTTTTGTTTTTTGGAGATAGAACACCTAACTAGCTGTTTCAGCATGGTTGCAATTTGATGTATAAAATAGTATCTTTATGACAGTAAAATAATATTACCATGAGCTTGAGACATCCAACGATATTATGGACAGTTGTTAAAGTTGTACACGGTGAATTGTAGCCATCTATTCATTAAATTTCATGGAAAGTAGCTGAGATTCCAATACGGTTCGGTTAAGGTACATAGTTTTTAAAGATCCCCCTTAGTCCCCCTTAAAAGGGGGGAAATAGAGCCGTTTTTAGCCCCCCTTTTTAAGGGGGTTGGGGGGATCAAGTCTTAACCGAACTGTATTGGCTGAGATTCAACTCTTCTGCTGCAAAAACCTTACGCAAACATTGTCTGAGCCTTATAGCGGTTCCCATTCAGATGCGGTACAACGTTATATCCCAAGGTGTAGGGGCACGGCCCCTACGGGTGTACCTCACGTAAACGAGAACTGCTATAGATGCTTAAAGCTCAGATTTCCGACTTCTTAGAGAAGTCGGGAATGTTGTTGTTCACGAATGATTTAGGATTGTTATAAGTATGTCCTAAAATTTACCCTGTAGATAGAGGAATATCCTGAGTAAAGTTGGTAAGTATAGAAGTTAGATTAATAAGCATTTTTTACTACAATTAAGACATTAACTTGGCAGTTATAAAAGCCTTAATACTATGAATGTGGAATTTTTTAACAGTATTCCTTTGAAGCCTTTAGTATTACTCTGGCTGGCTTACACTCTGCTAGGATGGTATCTTGCTGCTCATCATATTATTTGGTTGGTTGGAGCTTTTATAGCTGCTATAGTTATAGCTGTAGTGCGGAAGAGTATTTCTTGGTTAGAGTGTTTAGTTGAATTTGGTTCTAAAACCTTAGTTGTCATATTATTTTTAAGTATATCAATTGCTTTCATAGCAACTTGGTCAATATTATTCCAGCTATTTATTATCCCCTTAGCAACTACGCTTTTAGCTGATTTGGAAATGCGCTTTTCTGGTTACAACAAAGTAGATTCATTTTGGGTTTTAACAGTCCTAGCGATATTGGGTTTGATAGTGGGTGAAGTAATAGACATTCTACTTTTTCGGAGTAGTAGATACTAATACTGATTACCTGTGAGCTTGTGTAGAACAAGGGGCTTAGAGGATGTTTAAAAAGTCCTCTTATCGGTAGCAAAAGTATATTATGACGTTCGGCGAAGCTCAGTTGAGCCGTATTCTATGTCACAGGGCAATTTTTGAGTTGCGATCGCAATGGTATTTTTGGGTTTGGCAATCTCAAAGAGAAAGAGGGAGCGGTAAACTTAGTTTGCATCTCCCTCAACTGTTCGATGATCCTTAATGAAAAGATCATCTTAAATTTTAGTTTCTGTTAGAAAATCAAACCTCAAACCTGGATTAAATCAAAGTCTCAGAATTTGGCTTCGATTATTGTTGTGCGAGAATGACAAAACAGGGATTATACGAACACAAACTGAGTTGCGTTGGTAAGGTTTAATTGCCCAAAAGCACCGCCTGTAGTAACTCCTTGGACAAGACCAATCAGATCATCATCAAATGGATTGATGGTTGAGTTTCTGTCAAAAATACCCACTCCTAAAAATCCTCCTGCAACAACACCATTTGCTAACCGATAGTCAGCTACTGCCCCTCTAAGCTGGATTCGATCTACCTCATTTGCAGGTTCCCCGATAAAATCAATGAGGTCAAAATCAGTAATTCGAGCGAAATCAGCATTGCCTACAGAGTCATAGAGAATCGAGCCAAATATACCTCCCGTGCCCAGTACAAAAGTATCTTGATCGAACAAACTACCGCTCGTTAACACATCAATTTGACCGTCTCCACCGCCGTTAAGGATATCGTTACCTGTGCCGCCGATGAGCGAGTCGTTGCCAGCACCACCGTTGAGCGTGTCCGTACCCGTGCCGCCGATGAGCGAGTCGTTGCCAGCACCACCGTTGAGCGTGTCGTTGCCAGCACCGCCGTTGATCACGTTGGCAGAGGCGTTCCCGGTAACGTTGTCATTGCCAGCGCCCATAGTAGCGTTCTCGAAGTTGATGTAGCTTTCACCGCCAAAGTTTGTCAGACCGGTTGTCATATTGAAGACATAGTTGCCAGAAAAGGCAGTGTGGTCTATCAGGTCAACTCCCGTGCCGCCATCCATAGTCTCGGTGCCAAGCCCTGAGAACATCACGTCGTTGCCAGCATCACCACGATAAATACCGCCGTCGCCGTCCGAACGGATGATGTCGTTGCCGTCACCACCGTTGAGCGTGTCAGTGCCACTGCCGCCGATGAGCGAGTCGTTGCCCGTGCCGCCGTTGAGCAAGTCGTTACCTGCACCACCATTGAGCGTGTCGTTGCCAGCACCGCCGATGAGCGAGTCGTTGCCCGTGCCGCCGTTGAGCAAGTCGTTGCCAGCACCACCATTGAGCGTGTCGTTGCCAGCACCACCATTGAGTGTATCGTTAGTGCCGAGTGCACTAATTGTATCGTTGCCATCAAGACCAAAAATAAGATCCGCAGCAGCGTCTAATATCTGTGGGCGAGTAATAAAATTTAGTATGTCATTAGCGTTGGTACCGAAAACAATAGCCATGATTCAAATCTCCTTAGTTAATAAAGTACGAAAAGATGCTGAATTTGAGTTGGAAATCACTTGACACTCCCATCCCTACACCATGATCGTGGTGTAGCGGGGGATTCTTGGTTCACTGACATCTCCTAACCGGATTTCTCCAACTAAACTAGATGCAAAACCTCGTCTATTTTGAAACCTAGAGTAGTGCCGACACCTTGCCGTAGCAAGGTATTGCCACTACTTTTAAAAAACTATGTTTCTCAAAACAGATGTAGTTTATATTTAACCAACATCATTAATTCAGAAAATTATGCAATGTATTTGAAACTTCTTTAATCTTTATAGATACTGAAGCGATCGCTCTATACTAAGTACAGATTTGGCTTAATTTGTAGCGAATTGACACTAAGAGGTTGTTTGAAAAGTGATTGGCTGTGATTTTAGGCATTTAAGTGATCTTCCCTAGCCCACGCCAGTCGCTCATGGGGGAAACCCCCGACTCGCTAACGCTGCGCTCAGGACTTACGCACACTCTACGAATTCTTTTCCACGAGGGCATCTTGGCGGTTCGGTTCGATAAATTAAACTTTTTGGCAATTTTTGCGTAAGTCCTGAAGAAATTCAAAATCATCAAAGACCTATTTTTGAATTACCTCCTTTGGGGGTTGACAGAAAGAATAATCTAAAATCCAAAATTATTTTACTGAGTGCAAATCCAATCAAAGGCAGCTTAGAGAGTAAATATGATAGGCTTAAAAGGAAAGAACGCCTTAATTACAGGTGCAACGTCAGGTATTGGTCAGGCGATCGCCATCAGACTTGCTCAAGAAGGGTGCAACATCGCCATAAATTACCGCAAAGACCCTGAAACTGGGGCAGAGACGGAAGAGATGGCATTGCAAAAAACCTGCTCAAATGTCGATAATTGTGGTGTAAAGTCGCTGCTAGTTCAAGGAGATGTTTCCCAAGAATCAGACATTGTTGAGATGGTTAACACCGTGGTTAAGGAATTTGGCAGTGTAGATATTCTAGTCAACAATGCCGGCATTCAAATAGATAGTCCATCCCACGAAGTTACCACAGCAGACTTTGACCGGGTAATTGCCGTAAATCTCCGGGGTGCGTACCTCTGCGCCCGTGAAACTATTAAACACCTCCTGTCTATTAATCGTCCCGGAGTGATTATTAATATTTCCAGCGTTCACGAAATTATTCCTCGACCGATGTATATCAGCTATTCCATTAGCAAAGGCGGTATGGAAAACCTGACTAAAACCTTAGCATTGGAATATGCCAGCCGAGGTATTCGTGTAAACGCTATTGCCCCCGGAGCAACGATCACACCAATAAATCAAGACTGGATAGATGACCCTGAAAAAAAGGCGATGGTGGAAAGTCATATCCCAATGGGGCGTGCTGGCTCCTCTGAGGAGATGGCAGCCGCAGTAGCTTTTTTAGCTTCGGATGAAGCTGCCTACATCACCGGACAAACACTGTTTATAGATGGTGGATTGACTCTGTATGCTGACTTCCGGGAAACCTGGTCAGCTTGAAGTAAGGCTGACGTACTTTCCACAATTGAGCCGATACATACCATTAGTGGAATTAAACGCCTATGACTAGCGCGATCAATGATAACAATCTGCTGGAAGCAGAAGCCTGGCAACTGTTGGAAAAGTCCATAATTTATTACCAGGGAAAACCCATTGGGACTGTAGCCGCCCACGATCCGGAGTCAGATGCACTTAATTATGACCAGTGCTTCCTCCGCGATTTTGTTGCTTCTGCCTTGGTATTTCTCATGCACGGCAAAGCAGAAATTGTCCGCAACTTTTTAATAGAAACGCTTAAATTACAAAGTCACGACAAGCAGATGGACTGCTTTGAACCGGGAGCGGGATTAATGCCCGCAAGTTTCAAAGTACATTCTAATGGGAATGAAGAATTTTTGGTCGCTGATTTTGGTGAGATGGCGATCGCTCGCGTTCCCCCAGTTGATTCCTGTATGTGGTGGATTATCCTGCTACGGGCTTATGAAAAAGCGACAGGCGATTTGTCTCTAGCACGTCAGCCAGATTTCCAAGCCGGAATTAAGCTGATTTTGGATCTTTGCCTAGTACATCGGTTTTCCCTGTACCCAACAATGTTAGTCCCCGATGGCGCGTTTATGATTGACCGTCGCATGGGAGTCTACGAACATCCTCTAGAAATTCAGGTGTTATTTTACGCGTCCCTAAGAGCAGCTAGTGAATTGCTTTTACTAGATGCGGATGGTGATAGTTATCTCGGCAGAGTCAATAGGCGATTGGGAGCTTTAAAATATCATATCAGTAACTATTACTGGCTAGACCTGAAGCGATTGGGGGAAATCTATCGTTACAAGGGTAACGAATTTGGTAAAGAAGTTGCGAATAAATTCAACATCCAATCAGAATCAATCCCTAATTGGTTGACCGAGTGGTTGCCCGAATCTGGAGGATATTTAGCAGGAAATCTGGGGCCGGGACGGATGGATTTTCGCTTTTTTACTCTGGGAAATCTCATGTCAATCTTAGCTTCCTTGGCAAGCGAAGCTGAATCTCAAAGAATTATGAATCTGTTTGCCCAACGCTGGCAAGACTTAATTGGCTCTATGCCTGTTAAAATCTGCTTTCCAGCTTTGGAAGGTTTAGAGTGGAAAATTGTTACAGGATGTGATTCTAAGAACAGCCCTTGGTCTTATCACAACGGCGGTAACTGGCCGGTTTTACTGTGGTTTTTTACTGCGGCGGCGCTAAAAACAGATCGAACAGAACTTGCCCAAGCTGCGATCGCCATTGCCGAAAGGCGTTTATTTAAAGATAAATTCCCAGAATACTACGATGGTCACAATGGTCGTTTGATTGGCAAAGAAGCCAGAATTTATCAAACTTGGAGCATTGCCGGATTGCTAGCAGCTAAACAATTGCTGGCAAATCCAGAGTACTTGGAATTAATTAGCTTTCCAGAGGGTCTTGAAGGCCCAGGTTGTAGCCTGTAGGTGCTGATTGCACCCCAGGGCTTCTACCCCGAATCTGATTTAGTAGTGTAATTATCAGGGTGTATTTGCTAACTAGCTATACTGACGCGGTATCAGAAGCGATCGCTTAAAGTAGAAATTAAGAAATACCAGAGGTGTGTTATGTAAAATTTTCCTCAATAAAAATTAGCTCTCTTCTATTACCCTAAGAAGTGAAAAATAACTTCAAATTCTTAAATAGCCAATAACTGATACACTAGATTGTAAGGGTATCCGAAGTGTAATACTTAGTTATATCACAAGATAATCTTTGCATAAGTAACACGTTTTAACGTGTATAAACCATGAAAATAACTTCAAATTTAATTCCAGAATTTGAAAAACTATTCAGACAAAAATTACAACTAAATAATTGTCGGCTCAGAAAGAAGAGACAAGAGAATAATTATGAAATAATTACTCCAGCTAAAGACATTTTTTTGATGTATTGGTCTGAATTCCCAGAAATTAGCCTGATATATCAGCCTATAGGAGTACGCACTTACCAAACTGAAGTTTATGAGCGAGCTATCCGCTCCCACATTAGTTTTTGTATAACTAGTCTCCAGGAAAATCCTGCCTCTGAATCACCATTATTGGTGACATAACTAATACTTAGATAACCTACAGAATATTTACTAAGCTCTCGCCAGTTTTTATCATATAACTGACGAGAGTTAATTACTGAAAATCTGTTGATCGTAAAGATAAAAATGGAATCCGAAAAAATTCAAGATCAGCTAGATTATAAAACCCTGTTAGCCAATGCAAAGCAAGCCTTAAAACTTGAATACCATAAATCATCTGCTTTAGCATCCCAATTGCAAGCCATAAAAATTCAGTTAGAGCAAGTTGAGGCTGAAAATAAAATCTTGAGGGAGAGTGCTTATGAAGATGTAATTAAGCACTTTGAGGCACGTAGCCAAGCAGCAGAAGCACTAGCGCTAAAAACAGAAGTGCGCCAAAGATTTCTTGAAGCTAATGGTTGTAATGATGATCAGAGCTTCGATATTTTATGGGATAGCATTAAAAATAAGATTAAAATCCAAGACGGGGAAGTGAGAATCGTTGCTCAAAATGGCACTCCCAAATTCACCTTAACCGGCAGCATGATGACTTTGAGGGATTTTATTCAATCTCTCAAACAAGACCCAATCTTGGGAAAATTTTTCTTGAACTAAAGAGCCAAATTAATTAAAGCCTCTCGCTAGAAGCGGACTAAGGATTGTAGCAGAAGTTATTCATCTTCGTTTCCTGGCGGTCGTTCGCTCTCGCTTTGTTGGGCGTTCCATTCCAAAATAATCCGCTCTAACATCTCAGATTGCGTACAGTTATTAACATCGGCATATTCTTTAATCAACTGCCTCACTTTCGGACTAACGTGGTCAATCTCTAGTTGGTTATCTTGTACCATCTGATTAATTTTTAGGGTCTACTAATAGTACAGCTCTGCGTAAAATCGTGGCGAATTGAGGGGTGAAATTTAAACGCAAAGGAGAGGCAGCGCGTTGGGCGGGTTTCCCGACTTGAAGCGACTGCCGGCGCAGAGGCACGCGGAGAATTAATGAGAGAGATGTTGTATTTAGCTAGGCGGAGGTGCTTCCTCTACTGGACGGATAATTGCAGGGGCTGGTGCGACTTCTGGGTTAAAAATTGCCTGTAATGCTTGTTCTAAGGTTTGTGCCATGACAATCCGGTTTTCGTAAGCCACAACTACCCGCACCAAAGTTGGCAGGCTATTCTGTGTGGCTTCTAGATAAATTGGCTCGACGTACAGCAGCGATTGCTCAATGGGAATTACTAATAGGTTGCCTTGAATGGCTCTCGACCCCTGACGATTCCACAGGGAAATTTGCTGGGAAATTACTGGGTCTTGGTTAATCCGCGCCTCGATTTGCTCTGTCCCGTAGATTAGTCTTTCTTTGGGAAAAGTATATAACAACAACTTACCGTAGCTTTCGCCATCCGATCGCGCCGCTAACCAAGCAATTAAATTAGTCCGCTGTCGGGGAGTGTAGGGTAGAAGCAGAATAAATTCCTCAAAATCTACAGTGGGTAGACTAGTAATCAAATAATACGGCTCTACCGGACGGGTTTCATTGCCATAGATTTCGTTAGGAATCTGCCACTGGTCTTCCCTGTTGTAAAATACCTGGGGGTCAGTCATGTGGTAAGTCATCAACCGCTCAGATTGAATTTTGAAGAAGTCCACCGGATAGCGGATATGACTGCGGAGACTAACTGGCATGGCACTTAGTGGTTTGAAGGTGTTGGGAAATATCCTTGACCAAGTGGCAATAATTGGATCGCTCTTATCTGCAATATAAAAATTCACGCTGCCATTGTAGGCATCAATGACTACCTTAATCGAGTTGCGAATATAGTTGATACCATCGCTACCAGTGTCTGAGTAAGGATAGCGATCGCTTGTTGTGTAAGCATCAACAATCCAGTAAAGATAACTAGGATTTTTGGGGAAATCTTCATTAGCCGCAGCAGCCACTAAATAAGGGTCGCTGTCAAATTTGAGGAAAGGTGCGATCGCTCGAATTCTTTGCTTGACATTTCGCCGGAATAGTACCCTTGTATCTGGCAAAAAGTCCCGCGTTAGAACCATCTGCCAATCTTTCAAATACATCGCAAATAACCATCGTCGCCATGCTGAACCGATTTCAACGCCACCCAGACCATCGTAAGAGTTGTAAACATTGTCACTACCACTGGGGTAGTCTAACTCTCGAACTCTTGTGCCAGTCATTACGTAGCTATTAGCGATTTCACCGTAATAAATTCGGGGCTGCCCAATGGGAATACTGTCACGAATGGCTTCACTAGAAGTTGTGAGGGCGCTACTATCACCGCTAATATCTTTGACAAAATATTCTGGTAGCCCACCCGGCCCAACTGTATTAACTGGACTAACAGTAAACCCAAAACCGTGGGTATAAATAAGGCGGCGGTTAACCCATGTTTGAGCTTCCTGTGGTACGCCAGTGTAGTCTAATTCTCGTGCAGCAATCAATACCTGTCGCCGTTCTGTTGAGTCAATTGCTTCCTGCTCAGGTTCTGGTGGGTTTTGAGGGGCTGATGGTCGGCGGTAAGTTACATCTGTTTTCAGAGTATATCGATCAATATCGGCATCGGGGAAACGATAATATGGCCGAATTTGTTGCAATTGACGATTAGTTTGTAACAGTGGTCGCTGATCCCAAAGGCGAATATTCCGAATTGTCAAGTCATTCTCTTGAATATCAGCTTCAGTCAGTGTTCCTTGAGGGTTGAAGCCTTTGGAATCGATCGCCTCTAAATCAAATGCTTGGCGAGTTAAGGCGATAGTCCGCTGAATGTAGGGTTGCTCTCGTTGCAACTCATTAGGTAGGACAATTAAATATTGCACCACAGCAGGTAAAACAATATCAGCTGCTACAACCATTATTAAATAAACCCCTAACCCGTAAAATACTAAGGGACGATACCGAGATTTGGGTTTCCAGAAAAACGTTCGCCAAAGTAGGTAAAAAGCGATCGCTGCTGCCACAATGCACAAAACGGTATAAGCTGGCAACTGGGCTATCACATCCGTGTAGCTGGCACCATAACTAACACCACGGGTAGAATACACCAGTTCATAGCGACTTTGCCAGTAACTCAGAGCTACTACCAGCATCAACAAGCCACCCATACCGGATAAATGGCGCTGCTGCTGGGGTGAAAAACCAGGGAAAATCCCCTGACTCAAACTGTTTCCTGACAGGAAATAAGTTAGGGTAACGGCGACGAAGCCATACAAACATAATCCCATCAGCCAGAGTTCTAGCAGTTCCCAAAAGGGTAAGGAAAATACGTAAAAGCTGATATCTTTACCAAATAAAGGCTCAGTGCTGTTGAAAAGGGTGGGGTGGAAATATTGCAGCACCTTTGGCCAGTGTTGGAATAAGATAAACGCAAAAATGGGACTTAATAAAACTGCGATCGCTCTTAGTAAAAATTGGGGATAAATTAAGATTGCGATCGCTACTCCCCCAATTAAACCGAGATACCAGATTTGAGAGACAATTTGCCTCAAGAGTTGCCAGATTGTCTCTGGTCGAAATAAGGCGGGAATGGGTAAACTAGCATTATTAACTGGAGAATTCCAGTAAAAAAGAGCAATTTGACCATAGTGAGCCAGCATCAGCCCAATCAACAAGCTCAGTACCAGAGTTAGGGGTAATAACCAGCGCAATTTTAATGTTTGAAAGCGTTGCGGTGCAAGTATCCGGGTTTCGTTGCGTCTTGGATAATCAGGACTGAGAAAATTTGTTAATTCACTGTTGAGTTCTGCTGACTCAATCTTCAAAGACTGGGGATATTTTAGCCGTTGTGCTAGAGCCAGGTTTAGCAGTAGATAGGTAGCTGTTATCCCAGCTACCACTATCCACAAAACACCACGAGTTAACACCCTCAACAGAAATACTTGGAGGTAGCCGACTTCCTGAAACCAAAAAATCTCTGCTCCCAGGCGAGAACCCAGATCCAACAGTAGCCACAGCCCCAAGAATACAATTAATAGTCTAAAGCTCCATTTCCAGAACATTCCTTACCCTAACAGTCAAATATTTTTCGGTGTCTACGATAACTGTAAGCGATCGCTCTTATTGAAGACGATCCTTGTTAGATACTAAGTGGATTTCTGCTCAGAAAAGGGGTAATATTCTTGGCAACTAGCGATAAACATCGTTTAATATGACTAATCGCGCTCCTAATTCAGCTTTCAGATATTCAGTAATGTTTGATTTTTAAATTGTAATTATGCTAACCAGTGTTGACCGTTTATTATTTGTCCGGCGAGTCCCAATTTTTAAGGAATTGCGGGATGATTTTATTGTGCGGCTCACTTCAGTGATGAACGAACTGTCATTTCCAGCTAATTACACCATTTTTCGTCAGGGAGAAGAAGGGCGATCGCTTTATATTGTGGTGTCAGGCCGAGTTAAAGTCCACATTGGTAATAAACTACTTGCAGAAGTGGAACAGGGAAAATACTTTGGCGAAATGGCAGTATTTGATACTCAACCTCGCTCCGCCACTGCAACGACTTTGGAACATTGTGAATTTTTAGAACTGACGCAAGAGCAATTGTATGATGCGATCGAAGAAACTCCCGAAATTGCGGTGAATATCATTCGTGAGTTATCCCGTCTGATTCGCAAATTGAATGACGACATGAATATAAACGGTGTAAAAACTTAAAAGACCACTGATCAATCAATTATTTATTTTATTCCTGCTTATTTTTATTTTCACTTGAATTTGCAAGACTAAAATAATAAGTTGTTATTCCAGCCGCTAAGGGTGTTAAGAAAGCATACAAACCTTTCGCTGTATCATTATTAGCTGCAATGGCATCTTTAATATAGCCATCTTTATCATCTCCTTTTAAGGCTGCTAATTTTTGACTAAGCTGATTGACACTGTAATATTTAAAACCGATAAGCACAATCAAAGTTACCCATAATGATGCTGCTAGAAACATTGACATGGTTAATTTAAGAGTTTCACGCCAACCAGGACTGGTAAAAAGCTTCATTTTAGAGCTCAAATCCGAATCTCCGGTTATGTCTATTGGCTCTTTTGTTGTAGTGAGATTCAGATCATTAGAGCTCAAATCCGAATCTCCGGTTATGTCTATTGGAGGTAGAGGATTAGGTCGGTCAGGATTTGACATATTTATTAGTTAAACAAATTAGTTAAACAAATTAGTTAAACAAATTAGTTAAACAAATTAGTTAAACAAAATTTCCTCCCCTACTTGTAGGAAATAAGGGAGAAAAGTCTTATACAAAGCTTTTATTGTATTTTTGAGCAAGACTAACATTTACTTAACTCATGTATGCCTTATCCAAACTCACAAGTGTATACCAAGTTTAGGAAACTAGACTTTATTTGTTAACAACAACCACTGGTTGAACAGTATCTCCTGTCTTTAACAACAGTTCAGGTTGTGGGCCTTGGCGGCTAGCATCAGAGTAAAGTTTCATGATTTCTAGACCTCGACGAAGAACTTCAGTTTGAGGAATATTCAAGTCTTCGGCAATTTGTTTGAGGTTTTTACTAGCAGTGTCATTGAGACTAATATTAATTTGGTCTGCCATTTTAGTTCTCCACATTTATTGTATTAATTGAACAAGGTTTTTACTGGCTAATAGCATTTTTGGGCATAGTTTACTACTACTATACTAACCTAAAAAGCCATTCTAGTACACTTCGGCGGAAATAAGCCACCCATTTCAAATGCCTAAAACCCTTACGCAATGGTAATTACGAATTATGCGTAGCGGTACTAGTCAACATTTTGAGTAAGCATAGCTTGTATTAAAGCCATGTAAATCAGACTTTTAAAAAGTATATTTTTGCCTAAGTTTCTCCAACTGTACTAAAGCAGAGAGATATTACGAGTTATGACTATTCAAAAGTGATTATGTCTCAGGCAATACTCTAGAAACTGCTGGGGAATCTCTACACTTTCTCCCCAATGCTGATGAACATAAGAAGCGTGAATATTAACAGGTAAACCCCATCCCTCGCATCCCATATTTTCCTCACAATCGTAACGAGAAGTTTCAAATAGAGGCTGACTGGGAGTTAAGGTTAAAGAAGAACGATGAAACTCATGTCCGTAAACAGTTGTACCTGCTTTCACTAACAGATTATCTTGCAAAGCTACTGCCCGACGATACCCTAAAGTTAAACGCCCACCCATCACAGCAGATGTCGGTAATACTCCCGCCATCGACCAAGATTTACCCTCAAAATCGATAATTTGCTCACACAAATACATTAAACCCCCGCATTCAGCGATCGCCGGCATTCCTTTAAGAATTGCTGTTTTCACTGCATCACGGGCGCTGGTATTTTCTGCTAGTTGCTGGGCAAAAACTTCTGGGAAACCACCGCCAAAATACATTCCCTGGATGTTTTGTGGTAGTTCAGTATCTTCTAATGGACTCCAGAAAACCAGTTCTGCACCCAACTGTTGCAGCAAATCGAGATTGTCTTGATAGTAAAAATTAAAAGCGCGATCGCGGGCAATGGCAATTCTAACCGGGGATGGGAGATAAGGGGGATGAGGGGGATGAGGGAGTGGTTCTGATTTTAATAGAGGTAACAAGCGTTGCCAGTCAAAGCAAGTATCTCCTAAATCGGCAAAGCGATCAATTAAAGCATTGAGTTCGGGAAGCTCGGCTGTGGGTACTAAACCCAAATGGCGATCGGGAATTGTGATGTTATCTTGACGACGTAGTACGCCGAGAATAGGTAATTGTAGGGGTTCTAGGGAATCTTTCAGTAGAGACAGATGGCGATCGCTCCCAACTCGATTTAGTACCACCCCAGCAATTTTAATTCTGGGATCAAAAGAGCAGTAACCGTGAGCGATCGCAGCCACAGAACCAGAAAGGCGACTACAATCAATCACCAATACTACTGGTAAATCTAAAAGCCGCGCGATGTGTGCGGTACTTGCAAAGTCAGTAATTTGTCCTTTGTGATTGGTCATTTGTCCTTTGTCTTTTGCAGATGACAAATGACCAGTGACCAATGACGAAACCCCATCAAATAATCCCATCACCCCTTCCACTAGAGCATATTCACTTAGTTGGCTATGATGGGCAAAACATTGCTGAACGTAGGCTTCGGAAGTTAGTACTGGGTCTAAATTCCGACAAGCACGACCAGTAACGTGCTGATGAAACATTGGGTCAATGTAGTCTGGGCCTACCTTGAAAGATTGTACGAGGCGATCGCGACGACGTAAAGATGCTAAAAGGGTAAGCGTGACTGTTGTCTTACCCACCCCACTCCGTTCTCCAGCAATGATTAAAGCCATAAATGAAACAAATAAGATTTTGACGCAGCAGCTATTTAAGTATTAATTAAATTTTGACTGGTAAGATTATTCTGTGTTTGATAACATCTGCAAAAGAGGAACCTTTTATGATCGTTGTTCATCATCTTAACAACTCGCGATCGCAGCGTGTACTATGGCTGCTTGAGGAATTAGGTATCGAATACGAGATCAAATTCTATCAACGTGATCCAAAGACGATGCTAGCACCAGAGTCGCTGCACCAAGTCCATCCCCTCGGCAAGTCACCAGTGATCACAGATGGAGACCTTGCGATCGCTGAGTCGGGTGCTATCATCGAATACATAACTGCTCGCTACGCCAACGGTCGGCTAGTCCCAGCATCCGGTACGCCGGAGCATCTGCGTTATACCTATTGGCTGCATTACGCCGAAGGCTCTGCAATGCCACTGCTGGTAATGCAGTTAGTCTTGAACAAATTCGGGGCAGGAGACAGCAGCGTAGTTAGCGGATTCGTTGCGCCTCAGATCAAACTTCACTTTGACTACATAGAAAGCGAACTCGGTAAAAGTACATGGTTTGCGGGCGAAGAATTTACTGCCGCTGATATCCAAATGAGCTTTCCCCTCGAACTAATTGCCATGCAACCCCAAGAAGTCGAGAGCCGGCCAAAGCTCAAAAAATTTATCGACCGAATTCATCCGCGGCCTGCTTACAAACGCGCCCTTGAGCGTGGAGGCAAATACGACGTATCCTTTCAATAATTAGACTGTTAAGAAGCGATCGCCCTCAACAACGCAACTTTACAAATACTATAGGCGATCGCGCTTCGGGTTGCCGTAGGCATCGCTCTGCGTCTTGGCAACTTGCCAGACTCTTCTTCAGGAGTGAGGGCATGAGTAATAAAAAGAAAACATTAGCGCTAATTTTATCACGCTTCAATTTATTAACCATTAATAATACCTATCAGGATTTTTATCAGCAGCAATAAATCTTCTGGAACTTGATAGCGTTTCTGATCTTGAGTTACCTGACGATTTACACGATGGTAAACTCCAAAACGCCAGTCTTCACCAGTCGTAACTGCTCCATATAGAAGCTCAGATGTAGATTTAGTCCATTCATCAAGTGCGATTAATTCGATTGCAAGTTGAGTAAATCCCCTAACTAAATCTGATTGTTTGGCTTCAATGACTAATAAATTTTGAGGTGCTGCAATATAGTAGTCGAGAGTTCCTTTCAGATAGTCGTTGACAGCAATAGAATATTCTATATTGAGTCGCTGATTAGTTAAATCGCATACCTCAAACAAAATCGGGCCAATTAAAGCTTCCCGTCTGGCAGTTTCATTAACTAAATCGATGTGAGATAAATTCCGCTGAAGTTGCTGCTGTAAAAGCTGGATGTCTAAAACTTCTGAAGATTCAGGTAGCGTGAGATTCTTCCTTTTAAAAGTGCAATTTAATTCGGCTAAAATATCATCAATAGTAAATGGCAATTCAAAATATCGACTGAAAGTATAAGATTCACCAGCTTTTAGAATGCGGCGGGAATTCATAAAAAACCTCAGCCAAATTTATACTCCCTATTTTATACCAAGACTCACCAGAACCTAATGGCAGAAAACGGTGATACTGATCTACGCTTCAGACATGGATAAAATAATTTATACTTAAATCCCTAGCGATACCTGCGGGGGTAAACTACGCAAATAGCCAAAAGTGAGTTTTATTGAATTCCACTGGAGTATTTATCTAAAAAATAGCGATCGCAGCTAGGATTTTTCAGTCTGAGAAGTGTCAAAATACTCCTAGATAATTAATTTTTAAACAACTGGTTGATCATCTTGTAATGACTCATTCTACTGATATCGCTACCTTAGCCCGCTTGATGGCAGCTGACTTTAGCAATCAAGAACAAGCTTTTGAAAATCCGCCTTTTTATGCCCACATTCGCGTATGTATCCGTCCCTTACCCTTGGAATTGTTGTCTGGGGTGAGCTTGTTTCTCGAACAAGCTTATGATTTTATGCTCAATCAACCCTATCGAATGCGGGTAATGAAGTTGATTCCGGCAGAAAACCACATTGTCATCGAACACTACACAATTAAAGAAGAACAAAAGTTTTATGGCGCATCTCGTGATCCCGAACGCCTAAAAGTCTTATCCATTGACCAACTGGAAAAAATGCCAGGTTGCAACATGGTTGTAGAGTGGACAGGTCAGAGCTTCAAAGGCAGGGTTGAACCTGGTAAAGGTTGTATTGTAATTCGTGATGGCAAAAATACTTATCTGGATAATGAATTTGAGATTGACGCTGAAAAATTTTTCAGCCTCGATAGGGGAAGAGATTTAGACACCGATGAACATCTCTGGGGGTCTATCGCCGGAGCATTTCACTTTGTCCGTTGGGGCAGTTTTGCCGATGAAGTGAAGGTGTAATAAGTAAGGAGTGAGAAGTTAAAACTCATAACTTCCAACTCCTAACTTTCATAATATCCTGTAGCAGTTAATAACAGTGAGCGAAAATAAGGAACTTACTCAATCCAAGTTTTCCGGTTGCCATTAGGATACAGTTTCAGCTTTTTAGTGAAGGTATTGATCTCGGAAAGAGAATTGCCTCATTTATTTGGGAACACTAAAGTCAGGAATTATCAAGACTTAGTGGTGGGATAATGAATATAGTAAATATTGCCGGATATCACCTCAGCGAACAACTCTACGATGGCTCCAGAACCCTGGTTTATCGAGGCTATCGACAAGCTGACTCATTACCTGTAGCCATTAAACTGCTGAAAAATCCTTATCCTAGTTTCAGCGAACTGGTGCAATTTCGCAATCAGTATACCATCGCCAAAAATCTCAACTCACCCCTAATCATCCAAACCTATAGCCTAGAACCCTATCAAAATTGTTATGCCTTGGTAATGGAAGATTTTGGGGGAATTTCTTTAAAGGATTATTTCACCCGTGTTGAAACATTACATACAAAGTCTCTGCAAGAATTTTTACTTATAGCGATCGCTCTGTGCAATACCTTAGATATACTCTATCAGCAGCGGATTATTCATAAAGACATCAAACCCAGCAATATTTTAATTAATCCCGAAACTAAACAACTTAAATTAATCGATTTTAGCATTGCATCACTATTACCAAGAGAAACCCAAACCCTCGTCAATCCCAATGTGTTAGAAGGGACACTAGCTTATATTTCCCCAGAACAAACAGGCAGAATGAATCGGGGGATTGACTACCGGACTGATTTTTATTCTTTAGGTGTGACATTCTACGAGTTACTCACAGGAGAATTACCTTTTCAATCAAATGATCCAATGGAGTTGATACATTCTCATATTGCAAAACTTCCGCCACTTTTAGGAAATAAGGAAGAGATTCCTCAAATTCTTTGTGATATCGTGATGAAATTGATGGCGAAAAATGCCGAAGACCGCTATCAAAGTGCATTAGGATTGAAATTAGATTTAGAAAATTGTTTACATCAGCTAAAAGAAACTGGCGAAATTAAGAGTTTTGAGATTGCCCGACGGGATGTGTGCGATCGCTTCATCATCCCTGATCAACTTTATGGACGAGAAACCGAAGTAAAAACCCTACTCGAAGCCTTTGAGCGGGTTAGTCTGGGTGCAACAGAAATAATGTTGGTAACAGGATTTTCGGGTATTGGTAAAACAGCAGTTGTCAACGAAGTTCACAAACCAATTGTGCGGCAACGTGGCTATTTTATCAAAGGAAAATATGACCAATTTCAACGTAATATTCCTTTGGGTGCTTTTGTCCAAGCATTCCGAGATTTAATGGGTCAATTGCTCACAGAAAGCGATGCTCAAATCCAGCAATGGAAAAATAAGATATTAGAAGCTGTTGGCGAAAACGGACAGGTAATTATTGAAGTCATTCCCGAATTATCAATAATTGTTGGTCAACAACCACCCATCACAGGATTATCAGGCACTGCTGCACAAAATAGATTTAATTTATTATTCCAAAAATTTACCCAAGTCTTTACCACTGTCAAACATCCATTAGTAATGTTTCTAGATGATTTACAATGGGCAGATTCGGCATCATTAAAGTTAATGCAACTATTAATGGCTGATACAGGGCATCTTTTGTTAATTGGTGCGTATCGTGATCATGAAATCAACCCAGGACACCCATTAATGTTGACGTTGAGTGAAATCCAAAAAACACAAGCAACGATCAATACAATTACCTTAGCACCACTAAGTCAAAAGACAGTGAATCAGTTAGTTGCTGACACACTAAGATGTACACAAGAATTAGCGTTGCCTCTTTCTCATTTGGTATATCGTAAAACTCAAGGTAATCCGTTTTTTGCTGCACAGTTTCTCAAAGCATTGCATCAAGATAAACTGATTGAATTTGACGTTAATTCCGGTTGTTGGCAGTGTGATATTGCACAGGTGAATCAGCAAGCAGTAACAGATGATATTGTTGATTTTATGGCATTGCAATTACGCAGAATGCCACCATTAACTCAACAGGTGTTGCAACTAGCGGCTTGTATTGGCAATCAATTCGATTTGGCAACTTTAGCGATTGTTTCGGAAGCATCAGAAATCGAAACGGCGGCTAATTTGTGGGAAGCTTTACAAGAAGGGGTAATTTTACCAATTAGTGATATTTATAAGTTTTATCAGAGGGAAGACAATGATAAATTGACACTGCAAAATGAGAATACCAGCAAACAATTAGCCAAATACAGATTTTTACACGACCGAGTACAGCAAGCTGCCTATTCTCTGATTCCCGATCTCCAAAAACAGACTACCCATTACCACATCGGACAACTACTCCTAAAAAAGATTTCCTCCGCAGCTAGAGTTGACCGGATTTTTGAACTGGTCAATCAATTAAATTACGGAACTTCTCTCATTACCCAACAATCAGAACGAGATGAATTAGCCCAACTCAACCTCACCGCTTGTCGCAAAGCTAGAGCCGCCACCGCCTATCAAGCAGCTCGTGAATATGCCGCAGTGGGATTATCTCTGTTGGGACAAAAGGCTTGGCAACAGCAGTATGAAATGACCCTTGCCTTACATGAATTAGCGGCTGAAGTAGCTTTTTTGCGTAGCGACTTTACACAGATGGAACAGTACATTGATATTGTTACCAAACAGGCGCACTCCTTACCTGAACAGGTTAATGTTCACCGCATTAGAATTCAATCTCATGTTTCCCAAAGTGAATTTACCGAAGCGATCGCGATCGCTCAAACAATTCTGCAACAGCTTGGTGTCACCTTTCCTGAAACACCTACACCCACAGATATTCAACAGGTATTCCAAGCACTCGGAGAACTGATTGGAGATAGAAAAATTGAAGATTTAGTTCACCTACCTGTGATGACGGATGATTCAAAACTCGCAATTGTCCAGATTGCCAGTAGCATCATCTCAGCAACTCATATTACTGGCTCTCCCTTGCTCCCATTACTGGTTTCGTTATCGGTTAAACTATCTATTCAATATGGCAATACATCAGTTTCAGCCTTTCACTATGCTATGTATGGCATCATTCTGTGTAATATGCTCAAAGATGTAGATAGAGCAGTGCAGTTTGGTCAGTTAGCACTCCAGGTCATCTACAAACTGGATGCTAAAGCAATTAAATCTGAAGTATTAGCTACCCTGGGAGCATTTATCCTGCACCGCAACTCTCATACAAAAGAAACGCTATCACTCGCGCAAGAGGGTTATGCTACTGGACTAGAAGTCGGAAACCCAGAGTTCGCTGGAAATAATGCCATCAATTTTTGTAACAATTCTTTTTGGTGCGGTCAACCTCTTGCCATTTTAGAGCAGGAGACTCGCATCTACTGCAATGCTTTGGTGCAACTGCACCAATTGACAGCAGCTAATAACTGCCGAATCTTTTGGCAATCTATATTAAATCTGTTGGGTTTTGCAGAGCATCCCTGGATTTTGTCGGGGGACTATCTCCAAGAGACAGAATTTCTGCCACTGTTGCTGTCTACCAATGACTTGTTTGGGCTGTATTCTTTCTATTTATATAAGTTGACGCTTTGCTTCTGGTTTGGGGAAATTGAGCAAGCTATAAACTACGCAGTTGAAGTCAGACGCTATGCAATTGCTGGTGCTGGATTTGTTGGTGAACCTGCATTTTATCTCTACGATTCTCTGATCGTTTTAGCACATTTGAGTCAACCGTCAGATGAGACATCAGAAGCGCTTCAACGTGTGGCACAAAACCAAACAGAATTACAGCATTGGGCGCATTATGCCCCGATGAATCACCAGCATAAAGTTGACCTAGTTGAAGCAGAAAAATATCGGATTTTAGGAAAGCATTATGAAGCAGGGGATTGGTACGATCGCGCGATCGCTGGAGCCAAAGCCAACGGTTACATCCAAGAAGAAGCCTTAGCTAACGAACTCGCTGCCAAGTTCTACCTCAACTGGGGCAAAGAAAAAGTCGCCGTTGGATATATGCAAGAAGCTTACTATTGTTATGCCCATTGGGGAGCAAAAGCCAAAGTTGATGATTTAGAAAAACGTTATCCTCAACTACTGCAAGCAATTCTGCAACAGCGACAACTTAACTTCAATTCTCTAGAAACCATCGCTTTTTCTGGTATTTCTTCATCTACTCGCACTTCTAGTTCTGGCAACACCAGTATTTCCAGCATTCTCGATTTTACCTCTCTCCTCAAAGCCGCTCAAGCTATTTCTAGTTCTTTGGAAGAAGATACACTTATTGCCAATCTTACCCGCATTATTTTAGAAAACTCTGGCGCGAAAAAAGTTGTGCTGATTCTTTCTCATGAGGATATTTGGCAAGTAAGAGCAATTACTTATATTAATCAAGAGTCAAATTCCTCAATGGATATCCAAACAATTCTTGAACCCCAATTACTAGATAATTGTCAACATATTCCTACAAAAATTATTCATTACGTCAAAAATACCCAACAAACAGTTGTGATAGACAATTGCAAAACAGATATTATTGGGGTAATTGGGAAGTATATGTTAGAACATCAACCTCAAAGTGTGTTATGTACTCCGATTATTAATCAAGGGCATTTGATGGGGATTCTCTACCTAGAAAATAAACTGACAAGTAATGTATTTACTAGCGATCGCCTTGATGTTTTGAATTTCCTCTGTACTCAAGCTGCCATTTCTTTGGAAAATGCCCAATTATATAATCATCTTCAGGAACGAGAAAAGTTTCTAAGTAGTATTTATGAAGGTGTTGGCTGTCTCATCTTTGTGATTGATGTCCGGGAAAATGGGAGGTTTGAGTACATAGGATGGAGCAAATCTTGTGAAGTAGCAATTAATATATCTGCTTCGGAAGTGTTGGGTAAAACTCCGCAAGAATTACATGGTAATGAAGGTATAGTAGTATATCAAAATTGTCTGCGTTGTTTCCAACTAGGAGTACCAGTTACTTATGAAGAATGTCTAACATTTAATCATCAAAAAAGTTGGTGGTTAACTACACTCAGTCCCTTAAAAGATGAGACAGACAAAGTTTATCGCCTAGTCGGGACAACTGTTAATATTAGCGATCTCTACGAGGAGCTTCGCTTACGCAAACAAGCTGAAGAAGCAGTAACAGAAAAATCTCAAGCACTCATTACAGTATTAGAAGATTTACAATATGCTCAATTACAGATTGTGCAAAGTGAAAAGATGTCTGCGCTGGGTAATTTAGTTGCTGGAATAGCCCATGAAATGAATAATCCCCTTGGTTTCATCGCTGCTAGTCTCAAACAGGCTAAACCCAGTATTGCTGATATTATAAAACACTTGAAACTATATGAAAAAAGGTTTCCTACTCCAGGGGATGAAATCAAAGACCATGCCGAAGAAATCGACTTGGAATATAGCTTAGAAGATTTGCCGAAGATGATTGATTCGATGACAATGGCCTGTGAGAGAATAAAAAACATCAGCATCAGTCTTCGGACTTTCTCTCGTGCAGACCAAGCTTACAAAGTACGGTTTAATATCCACGAAGGTATTGATAGCACGATTCTAATTTTGAAACATCGTCTCAAAGCAAATGAACAACGTCCCGCCATTGAAGTAGTGACTGAGTATGGGAATTTACCTCAAATTGAATGTTTTCCAGGTCAATTAAATCAGGTATTTATGAACATCCTCGCCAACTCTATTGATGCGTTGGATGAATCAAATACAGGTCGGAGTTTTGAAGAAATTAAAACTAATCCTAACCAGATTACAATTACCACCGTCTTGAAAGAGACACAGGTTGAGGTGAAGATTGCTGATAATGGAGTTGGCATGAATGAATCAGTTAAACAAAAAGTATTTGAGCATTTATTTACTACCAAAGGTGTCGGTAAAGGCACAGGATTAGGATTGGCGATCGCTAAGTCTATTGTGTTAGAAAAACATGGCGGTTCGCTCTTGGTAAATTCTACCCCTGGCGAGGGAACAGAATTTGTCATCACCTTACCAATTCTGGCTCAGACTGACAGTTAAATTTGGTAGCTTCTGTTTTAGCTCTCATAACATCCAAGCCTTGCGGCAATTTCACCCGCAGCCCTTTCCACCCTTAAACAAGAGACAGCCTTGCCCTTGACAAAAGCAACAATGGGAGTATTTTACTTTTTGTAGTGGCACACTGAGCGGTTTTTTAATTTGTTGAATTCAGGTTGTAGAGGTTGAGACTACAAAAATGTAGTGATTATCGCCAGGTTAGTCGAAGCATTTTTGGTGCTTGTCAATTACTAAGGCTAGGTGTACTATCATGATGCGATAGAAAACTTAACTCTAAGGGCAAAGCACTTTATACACTCGTATACTCGTGTTTACTTTTTTCACAAGCTCTGCAAATAAAGGAGGATTTCTCTGGAGAAATTAACAACTCTGACAAGCAATAACTTTGTTAGCAACCATGACAATGATGAAAATTCCCGGATGGGAAACTTATGCTGATTTGGAAATAAGGTGTCCTCGTCGTCCTGTATTTCAGCATCTACCCTTGCAGATGCCTTGAAAAAACAGAAAATTGTCTGATTCATCCTTTTGATACCAGCAAAGTCCCAAACTTTTGTAATCTCAATGTATACCAAAGAATCAATCAATTGTTTTGCCAAAGTAGAAATTGGGAAAACCAGTCGTGTTCTAGTAGCAGAAGGTGAAGAACTCAACCGGAAAATACTAGCTGTAGCATTGTCTGAGTCAGGTTATGAGGTGATTACATCCTCTAATGGACGATCTACGATGGAATATCTTAAAAGGTTTGAATCTGACTTACAAGAACCTGCCTTTGACATAGTTATTCTGGATTTGATGTTGCCTGAGATCAATGGGTTAGAAATCTGCCGCTTACTACGTTATCAAGGTAACTTAGTACCGATTCTGATGCTCAGTGCTAAAAATAGTGAAACTGACTGTGTTCTGGGGTTAGAAGTAGGAGCAGATGACTACTTAACAAAACCTTTTGGGATGGGAGAGCTAGTGGCTCGTTGTCGAGCGTTACTCCGCCGCCAACGCTTAACTAGTTCGCCACAAACACCAGTATTAAAGTATAAAGATGTTACCTTGAATGCTCAAGAGTGCCGTGTTCTGGTTCGTGGTCAACAGGTAAATTTGTCTCCCAAAGAGTTCCGTCTGCTAGAAGTGTTTATGAGTCATACACAGCGGGTATGGACACGACAGCAATTAATAGATGAGATTTGGGGAGGCGATTTTTTTGGGGATAGTAAAACTGTAGACGTTCATATTCGGTGGTTACGTGAAAAGTTAGAGCTAGACCCTTCTCATCCTGAATATCTTGTGACTGTCAGAGGTTTTGGCTATCGGTTCGGATAAAGCCATTACTGGCAAATTTTCTCCAGATTTTATCAGGAAATCATTTACTATCCCAATTTCATGTGAAGCGCACAGCTTCATAATTCATGAACATCTTAGGAATATAGCAATACGATCTGATTTTTGAAAAACTCTAAGTATATGTAGGGTGTGTTACGGAAGCCGTAACACACCCTACGTATCTTTTCAGAAATCAAATATTAGTTCTATGTAAGCTTTTGTATTGTCCGATAATGTGTAGTCTCTTAAAGAATTATTATTAGGTCTTGGCTTTTAACTTAAGTAATTGTACTGAATTAATTATACACTGTCATTGCGATCGCTTCTCTACAAAACGCTCCGCAAACCCTCGCAATGGCTGTAAATATTTTTGTACGCCGAACTTACCCACGAGTGCTTTCTCTGTATTGTGCGTAGTGTACTAGAACCCAAAGAACGCCAAGGGTTTGTTTTACCGCCCAAATAATCTATCTCACTATGAACCGGATTACGGTCAAGAGATTAGTATAAAATATGCCTCCTGATAACTTTAAAATATCCTCTTAAGTTCCACTGAATAAAGTATTTATAAATATCAGTGATGCTACTCATGCCTGTTAAGCACAAGTAAAGCTATCTTGTATCAAAATAGGTATGCGAAAAACATGAAAATTATACAACAATATCTCGATCAAAAACAAGAAAAATTAATTAGCAATAGTCTATTTGACAAGTTAAAAATGCGTGAATCTAACCTAGAAGATTTTGCAGGACTTGCACATAATATTAGTTTTTGGGTAATGTCTTTTCAGGATTTATTAAGAATAAATTTATCACAAATCACTGATAAAGAATGTTATGAACTGAGCCAACAACACCTCATGGAAGATATGGGTCATGAAAAGTGGTTTTTACATGACCTCAAAGCAATGAATGTTGAACAGCCCAACTTGCAAACTCTATATAGCAAACCGCACACTGCTGTCCGTGATGCCACATTTTCACTCATGTCAGAGGTATTTCGCACTACTTATGATTACGAAAGAATTATCATGATCCTGACGCTAGAATCTGCTGGTCATGTTTTCTTTGAATGTGTTGCAGATTTGGTAGAAAAAAATAACTGGAACCCAAGTTTAAAATATTTTTCAAAATATCATCTTGATGTTGAGAAAAGTCATGATATTTATGAGAAAAAAATCCAATTGTATTTAAATAATATACAACTCAATCATCAACAAGAGAATAACCTTCTTAATATGATAGATCGGATGTATAAAGCTTTCAGCATTATGTTTGACGGACTATCTGTTGCGTTATCTTCTTCAAGAATAGTTGAATTTGCCAAATAGCTGGTAAAAATGAATTTTTCTCTAAGCTACATAGTAACAAAAACAAACTGAAGCAATAATCATAACTACTTACTCATGGAAAAACTTAGCGCTACAAAAAACCTGAAATCAACGTTTCTGATGCTTGGGAACAATATTGGAACAAAACTTTAGTTAAGTCTACTCCAATTTTGTGGGATGCCAATGTAGAACGAGCCGCAGCAGTTGACTTACCTCGTTTCCAATCATTTTTAGATCCTCAGTATGATCCAGATCATATCTTGAGCTAGGTGGTGTTTTAGTTATTTTGGCTTCTCGAAAAATGCAGATTTATATCTGACATTATTCTTAATAACCGTAGAAAGCGCTGTATGCAAAGTAAAAATCAGGATTTGAGTGAAAAGTAAACTTAATTTTGTTATTCAGAAAAATTAATGGGAATCCTAGACATAGCAGTAATTTTAGTCTAGGAGAAAGACAGTGGAAATTTCCAAGAATCTTCAAATTTCGGGTTACAACATTCTAGAACTTATCCATTCTGGAGCTAAAACTAACATTTACCGCGCTACAAAAGTTGGTACTGAGACTCCAGTCATCCTCAAAGTCCTATTAGATAACGACTTTTCCCTAGAAGCAATTGCCGGATTCAAACACGAATATTATATTTCTGCTAACCTTGACCATCCCAATATTGTCAAGGTTCTAAATTTAGAAACTCATGACAAACGATTGGCACTAGTTTTTGAAGATTTCGATGGCATTAGTCTTAAACAGTACATTGAATCTCACAAATCTTGCCTGCAACTTACTCTCGAAGTCGCAGTTGCTATCACCCATGCTTTAATCTACGTTCACGACAACCACATCATTCACAAAGACATTAAACCTGCCAATATCATCATCACAAGGGCAGAAGGTATGAGAAATGAGGTACGACAAGAAAAAGAAGTACTTTCTAACTTAATTATTAAACTTACCGACTTCAGCATCGCTTCACGGTTGAGCAAGGAAACGCCACAACTGGTCAACCCCAACCAACTAGAAGGAACACTGGCATATATGTCGCCAGAACAAACGGGACGGATGAACCGTAACCTAGACTATCGTAGTGACTTCTACTCATTGGGAATCACACTCTATGAAATGCTAACTGGACAACTACCCTTCATCAGCAATGAGCCTTTGGAATTGGTACACGCCCATATTGCCAAGGAACCAACACCCATCCAACAGCTTGTACCAAGTCTTCCTAGCGCTGTTGTGGCCATTGTCCACAAGTTAATGGCAAAAAATGCAGAAGATAGATACCAAAGTGGCAAAGGATTATTGGCTGATTTACAGCAATGTTTAGAACAGCTTAATAATACAGGAGCGATCGCAGACTTTACACCAGGTCGCCTAGATTTTCTTTCTCAGCTACTCATTCCCCAAAAGCTATACGGACGAGAAACCCAAGTTGAACAACTGCTCTTATCATTTGACAGAGTTAGTAGTGGTAGCAGTGAGTTTATGTTGGTATCTGGTTACTCAGGTGTTGGTAAAACTTCTGTTATTAATGAAGTTAAAAAGCCCATTACCAAAGTTAAGGGATATTTTATTGGCGGTAAGTTTGATCAATTTAAGCGTGACATACCATATTTATCCATCGTCCAAGCTTTTTCTTCCCTGGTGCATCAACTGTTAACAGAATCAGTAGAAAAGCTAGAAGTATGGCGTAGTAATATACTTCAAGCTGTTGGGAGTAACGGACAAGTAATTATTGATGTGATCCCAGAAGTCGAACTAATTATTGGTAAACAACCAAAAGTATCTCAATTAAGCTCCAACGAATCACAAAATCGATTTAATCGAGTATTTCAACAATTTATTCAAGTATTTTGCTGTCGTGAACATCCCTTAGTTATATTTTTAGACGATTTGCAATGGGCAGATTCAGCAACTTTAAAATTGATGGAGTTGTTGATTGGTGACGTTGAGATTAAATACTTGTTACTGATTGGAGCATATCGTGATAATGAGGTCAGCAAAACCCATCCTCTGATCAGCACTCTTGAAGAAATCAAGAAATCTGGCACGGTGATAAATAATATTGTGCTGCAACCATTAGAGTTAGATAATGTAGTCCATTTTGTTAGAGATACACTAAATGATGATGCGACTCGATGCTATCCATTAGCTAAACTGATTTTTCAAAAAACTGCTGGCAATCCTTTCTTTATAACTCAATTATTACAAGCTTTCCATCAAGAATTATTGCTTGTATTTGATTTCAGTAAACAACTTTGGTGTTGGGATATTCAAAAAATTATAACTGTTGGTATTTCTGATAAAAGTGTAGTTGAGCTAGTATGCGATCGCATTCAAATATTGCCTAAAAATACACAAAAAGTATTGAAGTTAGCAGCTTGCATTGGAGATAAGTTTTCCCTGGATGTACTATCAATAGTCAATGAGAAATCAGCCTTTGACACAGCAAATGAAATTGATGCGGCACTCCAAGCTGGACTTATTCTGCCACTAAATGAAGTATATCGTATACCGCTACTATTCCCATCTGAAGAAATTGTCTCATTTGATAGTAAGCATATTGTTTATAAATTCCTGCATGATAGAGTTCAGCAAGCAGCATATTTATTGATTCCCAATGATCAAAAGAAATTTACTCATATTAAGATAGCTAGATTATGGCTCAACAATACCATAGATACAGAAATAGAAAGTAAGGTTTTTGATATTGTTAATCAATTCAATAAAAGTATTGATATCCTTATAGAAACATCAGAAAAAGCTAAAGTATCGGAATTAAATTTAATTGCTGGACGGAAAGCGAAAAAGTCCGCAGCTTACGAACCTGCTCTCAGTTATCTGACAACAGGAATCAAACTTTTAGAAACGACATCATGGTTAACTAACTATGAAATTACGTTGAATTTATATGAAGAAGCGGCAGAAGCTGCATACCTGTGTGGTAAGTTTGAACAGATGCAGCATTTAGCAAATATTGTAATTAATAATGCTAATGAACTAACAGAAAAAATCAAAGTTTATAATTTGCAAATTCTTGCAGCTATAGCTCAAAATCAATTAAATAAAGCTTTGCAAATAGGATTACAGCTACTCAATCAACTAGGAATAAACTTTCCTGAAGAACCAACTGACGATTTTGTTAATCAGGTACTAGCAGAAATAAATTCTTTAATTCCTAAAAATAATATTCAAAGCTTACTCGATTTGCCTGAAATGACTGATATAAATTCTCTAGCTGCTATGGAAATTTTAGATACAATTTCCGCTGCGGCTTATTCAGCCTCTCCCAAGTTGATGTTACTAATCAACTTGTCGCGGGTAAAATTATCTTTACTTAATGGAAATTGTTCTTTTTCTGCGATTGCTTATGCAGCTTATGGACTTATTCTGTGTGGTGTACTTAATGATAGCGAATTGGGTTATGAATTTGGCAAAATATCACTTGATTTAGCAGCAAAGATGAATCAAGCTATCAATGGTATAGCATTATTTTATGTTAGTAATTTTATTTTTCACTGGAAAACTCATCTGAGAGATACACTGCATTTTTCTAGATTGGGATCACGGTATAGTCTAGAAAGTGGTGATTTAGCATATACAGCATGGTCTTACGAGTTTGAATGTCGTTCTTTATTTTGGCAAGGAGAGGAATTAACTAGCCTAAAAAATAAAATAGAAAATGATATTTATGCAATTCGCCAAACCAAGCAAGAACAACCTTTAAGTCGTCAATATATACTTTATCAAGTTGTTTTAAACTTGATGGATAATTCTGAAGATGCTTTTGATTTATTAGGTGAAACTTACACTGAAGAGGGTTATTTTACACAGTATCGATCTAGCAATGATGTGTTAGGTATTTACTGTTTTCATGTATATAAGCTTATGCTTGGTTATATGTTTGGTAAGTATGATCAGGCTAGTCTTCATGCAGATATAGCAGCAAATTATTTAGATAGTGCAATGGCGCAAGTTGTTGTGCCTATCTTCTATTTTTATAATTCGTTAACACAGTTAGCAATCTATAGTTATAAAACCGAGTTAGAACAAAGAAACATACTTTCTCAAGTACAAGCAAATCAAGATAAAATGCAAAAATGGGCAGAATTAGCCCCGATGAATTATTTACATAAATTTTATTTAGTAGAGGCAGAAATATATCGAATTCAAGGCAAAACATACCAGGCTATGGATTATTATGACCGTGCGATTAGTCTTGCTCAAGAGCAGGGTTATATTCAAGAATGTGCCATTGCTAACGAAATTGCTGGTTTGTTTTATTTAGGATTGGGTAAAGAAAAAATAGCTAAAAGCTATTTGATTGAAAGTCATTATAGCTATATTCGTTGGGGAGCGATCGCAAAAACAAAAGACTTAGAAAACCGCAATCCTCATATATTTAATCACGTAGTACAACCAACATCATTACAGTTCAGTCTTTCTAATAAATTCACAACTTCTCCAAAATCTCTATCTCTTGATATTTCAACAGTAGTTAAAGCCTCTCAAGCACTAAGTAGCGAAATTGTTCTCGAAACTTTGCTAGAAAAGCTTATGTATTTAGTCAAAGAAAATGCAGGTGCACAGAAAGTATTTTTCCTTGCTAAAAAAGATGGAAAATTAGTTATTGAAGGCTCACTAATTGAGGAAGAAAACATCACAACTTTGCAGTCTCTTTCCATTACTGAAAATCAGGTATTACCAACATCTGTAATTAATTACGTCGAAAGAACTCAGACACCCTTAGTATTAGATGATGTAACTCATGCCGAAAATTTTAACAAAGATCCTTATATTGTCACCCATCAACCAAAATCTATTCTTGCATCACCGATTATCCATCAGGGAAAGCTGACTGGGATTTTATACTTAGAAAACAATTTAACTACTCACGCTTTTACTAAAGATCGGCTAGAACTTTTACAAATTTTATCAGCACAAGCTGCTATTTCTATAGAAAATACTCGTTTATATTCAACACTAGAAAGACGTGTAAAAGAACGCACTCAAGAATTAGAGGATAAAAATCACCAATTACAAGCCATTTTAGCAGAATTAAAACGCACACAAGCTCAACTGATTCACAATGAAAAAATGTCTTCATTGGGTCAATTAGTGGCGGGTGTAGCTCATGAAATTAATAACCCGATTAACTTTATTTATGGCAATTTAAACCATGTATCAGAATACACCAAATCTTTATTAGAAATAATAGAATTTTACCAAGAAGAGTACCCCAATTCATCCAAAAAGATTATTGATAAAACAAATAAAGATGATCTAGACTTTGTCAAATCTGACATACCAAATTTGCTCATTTCTATGGAAACAGGAGCAGAACGTATTCGTGATATAGTTAAATCATTACGTAACTTCTCACGCTTAGATGAATCAAGCATTAAAGAGGTTGATATTCATGAAGGTATTGAAAATACTTTGATGATTTTACAACAAAAAATCCAGGATATTCAAGTTATCAAAGAATACGGCAAATTACCTCAAATCATCTGTGATGCCAGTCAGATGAATCAAGTTTTTCTACATTTATTGACTAATGCTATTGATGCTTTATCAGAACAAAATAGCAGCGTAAAAATAACAAATGATCAAAAACTCAAATACAACCCGACAATTTGGATTAATACGGTTGTGGATTCTAGCCAACAAGTAGTTATTCGGATTACTGACAATGGGGTTGGAATAAATAATGAGATTAAAAGCAAAGTTTTTGACCCATTTTTTACGACTAAGCCAGTTGGTAAAGGTACAGGATTAGGTCTATCAATAAGTTACCAGATTGTCATAGAAAAGCATGGCGGAAGTCTGGATTTTATATCATCACCAGAAGATGGTACAACTTTTATAATTAGACTTCCAATACCTTCGAGGTGGTTTTCTGTTAATTAGTCCGTCTGGCTGCCAAATCACACCAGAACCGACTCCCAGAGAGCCGCTTTTTACTTTGGCAGTGCATAGGCGTAGCCCGTCGTAGACATCGCGCAGTCTAGCAGCTATGTTAGTTAATGTTGTGTTTGCCATGTTTTATAATTTTTGAGCGTGTCAAAGTAAAATTGGTAGGCTGACAATAGTTTTTAGCCGGGTTGAGATAATTGAAAATGCTACAAGATATCAGTCAACCCAATTTTGGAAAGCAAATTCTGACAGTTTTGAGTTCTGATCTCGGAGTTTCGAGTTAAAAGGTCGGAGTTCCGAGTTAAAAGGTCGGAGTTCCGTGTTCAAAGGTCGGAGTTCCGTGTTCAGAGGTCAGAGTGCCGTGTTCAGAGGTCGGAGTGCCGTGTTCAGAGGTCGGAGTGCCGTGTTCAGAGGTCAGAGTTCCGTGTTCAGAGGTCAGAGTTCCGTGTTCAGAGGTCGGAGTTCCAAGCGAAAAGGTCGGAGTGCCGTGTTCAAAGGTTAAAATTACGAAGTCGGTCGTTCGCCAAGTGCGATCGCTAACTCAATTAACACTCCACCGCGTATAATTTGTACATTGATAGTTTTGCCAATGCGATCGCTACTATTGAGCATTGCCAGCACATCACCTGTATCACTTACAGTTACGCCATCGAACCTTACCAAAACATCGCCAAGCAGCATACCTGCATTGTCAGCAGGGCCAGAAGACTCAACATTGATGGCATCGCCAATTTTTGCCACAGGTATCTCTATATTTTCCAGTTTAAAGACAGCTATATCGGTACTAGAGTCATGACCAAGGAGTGTTACTGGTGCAATGCTACCATTTGATAGGGTGATGGTGATGTCGTCATAGCGCTGGAGAGACTCATCAGAGGTAAGGAACGCAAATTTAATAACGTGCAATTCTTATTTAACTTGGAATGGTGCGTTACGCTCCGCTAACACACCCTACTTTTGCACTTTATTTAATCCACATTCCTAACAATAATCCCATTACGCCAATGAATGCCGCTTGGAGAAAGACGTGCACCGCCATTCACAGCAACCACAGCCTTTCCAGCTTGCTCTACGGTGTCAGCCAAACTGTTAGACAAAGCCAGTAATGAAGACATAAGATTTTTCCGTAAACGTTCTTAGATATTCATATGGTGCCCTTTTGTACACACAGTAGACATCGGAAAAATGGCGAGAATTTATCCTAGAAAAATGGCTAGGATTTACATAGTAATTAAGCGAACATGATATCTAGATATGAAAAGCTCACGCAGAGTCGCAAAGTTGCAGAAAGAAAATGCACACCAAATTAAAATCTAGACTAGCAGCACATAAACCCGTAGTATCGAAAATAGAGTTTATATTTAGCTAGGAGTTTTTACATGGCAACTTACAAAGTTACATTACGTACCCCAGATGGAGAAAAAATAATTGAAGTTCCTGATGATGAGTTCATCCTAGAGGTCGGTAACGAAGAATATGATCTAGACTTGCCCTATTCCTGTAACGCTGGTTCTTGCTCTACCTGCACAGGGAAGCTGATTTCAGGTACAGTTGACCAATCAGATCAGAACTTCTTAGACAACGATCAAATGGACGCTGGATGGGTTCTCACCTGCGTTGCCAAGCCCACTTCTGATTGTGTAATCGAAACCCATCAAGAAGAAGCGCTTAACGCATAACTAAGAAATGTGGATTTAATAAAGAGCAAGTTTTCTAGGGGAGGCAAGATAAGTACATCCGTAGGGGCACGGCATGCCGTGCCTCTACACCTTGGGATATAACGTTGTACCGCATCTGAATGGGAACCGCTATAAGACGAATGTCTGTAAGACATTTAAAATTTTGCACTTTCCTAATAAATCTGTATAGGCTGAGTAATTCACACTAAAAGCGCTCTCCTTTTGGAGAGCGCTTTTTATTTAGTTTTAGAGGTTGTTTGAAAAGTGATTGGCTGTAATTTTAGGCACTTAATAGATCCCCCCTAACCCCCCTTAAAAAGGGGGGAACCGGAATCAAAGTCCCCCTTTTTAAGGGGGATTTAGGGGGATCTAAAACGTTTTGCTACCGATAAGAAGACTTGTTCATTCATCCTCTAAGTCTCAAAGTCAAGTATAAAGCGTGTTTTACTTCTGAATTCTGACTCCTGACTCCTGAATTCTGCTATATTATCTATTGTATTTTTTTGTTTTCACAGAGATAATAAAAGACTCCTCACAAACTGCTGAAAACAGATATGTCAATAAGTTGGATTTACCTGATTGCAGCAATTATTTTTGAAGTTTCAGGCACAACTTGCATGAAATTATCGCAAGGATTTAATAAAATAGTCCCTTCTGTATTGATATTTGTTTTTTATGGACTTTGTTTTACTTTTTTGACCCTTGCTCTTAAAAGGCTTGAACTGAGTGTGGCTTATTCTGTCTGGGCTGGATTAGGAACTATCCTAATTGCGATCATTGGGATTATCTGGTTTCGGGAATCTGCCACATTCATTAAACTAATATCGATTGCCTTAATAATCATCGGAGTAATTGGCATCAATGCAAGTCAATAAAGAAGAATTCAGGAGTCAGAAGTCAGAATTATTGTTTTACGTGTGTAACGATGCTTGACTCCAATGGGGAAATATTCAGGATCACCCATTGGGGCTAATGTAACTTGTGGTGTTTGATATTCTGGGGGAACGTAGTTAGCAAATTCGCTATTTAGGCGTAGCAGTTGTGAAAGAATAGAAGATGCGTAGGCGTAGCCCGTCGTAGACATCGCTTGTCTTTGAGTTTCACTACCTTCTACGTCTGGTGCTAATTCCACAACCACAGATAAAAATCGATTTTTGTCAGCATCTTCTAGTACCTGCAACACGAATTTACCCGTTACCCATTCTTGAATAACAGGTTGCTCTAATCCCACCGTCACATTTTCTGGATAGATATTCGCGCCAAAGTAGGAAACTGTAAAGTTAGAACGACCGAAGACATAAACGAAAGGTAGCTGATGAATACCTCTAGGTGAGTGTTGAGTGTCAGAACGGAGATTTTCGAGCGGATTAAATCCCCATTCTGCTAAAAATTGCAGCATGGCATCATAACTAATTATGCCGCCAGTATCCAAGATGTCATAACGCACTAAAGGAATGCCATTATCTCCAGAAAACAGCAATCCGCTATCTTGAACTTCAAAGAAGCGACTGCAAGGATCATACTGTACTAGCGTGGGCAAACGCGATTCCCCAAATAAAGCTCTAGCTGCATCAGGATTTTCTGCCAAAAAACGGCGAATGCAGATACTTAACGGTGTTTCATTGCCCAAAACTCCTGCATCCGCAGTGCCGTAAAGTGATGCAAAATCATAGCAAAGATTTTGCGAACCAATCCTCTCGCCAACTAAACTCCGCCATTCTTCACTAAATACTTCTCCCGCCATCACTAATTTAATCTGATATTGCTGCCACTCCACATCACGAGCGATACCAGTATCAATCACATCTTTTAAAAATGGCGGATATCCCAAAAGCACCACTTGCTCAAAGGCTGAACCTAGTTCCTGGACAACTCGCAAGATTTCTTCTTTGTTGTTACCAGGAGTAATTACAGTGATGGGATAACCTTTGCTAGCAAGATAACGACAGCAATTAGTGGTGAATATTCCACCTACCCAAGTGCCCAAAGTGAAACAAATCACTGCTAGGGTACGTCTGGTACTTGCATAAAAACTATCGTGAAAAATCTGTTCAAAACGTGTGGCAATTTCTAGTTCATCTGTAAAAAAACGAGGCCAAAATGTCGGTTTACCACTGAAACCTGAGGAAGCAGCTATCATATCGCACGCTTCTAACTGTCCGTTGCGGCACAAGTCAGCCAAAGGATAACGCAGTATATAATTTTCTTTAGCGTAGGCGTAGCCCGTCGTAGACATCGCTGGTAATTTTTGAAACTCCTCCAAGGTTTGAATAGTCGCGGGATTAATCTCCCTTTCTGCTAAAAAAGCCTTGTAGGCTGGTACATTCGCCGCCACGTCGTGAAATAAACTCAAAACTGCCGAAGTTTGAGTGTTGAGATGCCGTTGCAGTATCCTTTCTAAGGGGGTAGACAAAAAATCTTCAAATGCTTTAATTACTTGTTGCTGTCTTGATTTCGGGTTCATGACGCTTGTTGTTTATCCTGAAGTAGAACCAACACCATTAAGATAATTTGTAATTTGTAGGATATCCGAAAATGAGGATATGCGCGTTGTAGTCATTCAATAAAACCTTAATTTATCCTTCAGCACCATGCAGGTCTATTGCAGTAAACAACACACAAATAATGATAGTAACCGCTTTTGTACCCATTGCGGTGAACCATTACTTCTTGCTGTGGGGCAGATTGTGGATAATCGCTATCAAATTATCCGTCAACTAGGGCAAGGTGGCTTTGGACGCACCTATTTGGCGGAAGATAGAAAAAAATCCGATCAAACTTGTGTGCTGAAGGAATTTGCACCCCAAGTACAAGAACAGCAGGATTTGCAAAAAGCTAAAGAGTTATTTGAGCGAGAAGCGAATGTTCTGAAAAAACTCCAGCATCCGCAAATTCCGCGTTTTCACGCCTCGCTGCAAGTAAAGATCGGTAATAAAGATTTTTTCTTTCTAGTGCAAGATTATGTGGATGGTGACAATTACTACCAGTTATTAGAACAGCGTGAAAGTGAAGGAAAAGCTTTCAGTGAAGAGGAAGTTATTATCCTACTGCAACAGATTTTACCCGTATTATCCTACATCCACTCACGAGATGTAGTTCATCGTGATATCACTCCTGATAATTTAATATGGCGGCGTTCTGATAATCTGGCAGTGCTGATTGATTTTGGTGGTGTTAAGCAGTTGCCGGCTTCTCAAGGTTTTTGGCGCACTAAGTTGGCTGAAAATAACACTTTGTTGGGTAAAAAAGGCTACGCTCCAGAGGAACAATTACGGCAGGGTAAAGTATTTTTGAGCAGTGATTTATATTCTTTAGCGGTGACAGTATTGGTGTTACTCACAGGTAAAGAACCGCAAAAATTATACGATAGCTATCAGGGAATTTGGGGATGGGGAAAGGAAATTAGAGTTAGTCCCCAACTGGAAGCTGTGTTAAAAAAGATGCTGGCTTATAAACCGAGCGATCGCTATCAACGAGCCGATCAAATCCTCAAAGATTTACCATCGTTAACTATTACAAAATCACCAGGTAATTATATTACCAGCAAAATCAAGACGATGGTAGTTGCTCCGGGAAGACAACGCGCCAGTGCTATTGTGAGTGGATTCCAGAGCAAAACCCAAGCGATTGCTAAACCGATATCTTTGCCCGTTTGGATTCGCCCTTTTGTGATGAGTTTAGGGGGGACAGCTTTAATTGTATTAACTGGCGCAGGTACTTTGGTGGTAGTAAATGCAGTCATTCGGAGTGTAACTTCGATAACCATTCCATCAATTTCATTACCGCAAATTCCCCAATTTCCCAGCAGTAAACCAGTCAGCGACAAAGGAAAAAATCGTGACTTCCAGAAAATCGCTAGTCGTCGCCAACAGCTAGAAATTACTGAAGGATTTTTTACCCGCTTAGTAGATAATACATTTTATACAAAAAAACCGGAATTAAAGGGACGTAGCCTAACATCTAAACCTGAAGACGCTGGTTTACGAAATGAATGGTCTGGTATCGCTGATGATTTATTGAATAAACTAGAACGGGCTAACCTCAGTACAGCAGTTCGTCGGAAACTGGGGAACTATAGTCAAAAAGATTACGAAACATGGAGACGACAAGCGCGATCGCGGCAGTTTGGGAACTATACAATTGATCAACTGAACAAAGACACAAATGAAAAGTTTGATCGGTTGTTTCCTGGTCAGCAGCGTGGGAAACTGAATCAACAGACTTTTGATCAAATTTGGTATGCGATCGCAGCTGATCAAGTCAGTAAAGTCCAAAAATAAAGTTAGGAGCTATAAGTTAGGAGTTATGAGTTATGAGTTATAGTATCCAACCGGGACTAACTTTAGGCGATCGCTATGTAATTGTACGTCAAATTGGTCAAGGTGGTTTCGGACGCACTTATTTAGCTGAAGATGTCAACCGTTTCCGCGAACTTTGTGTTTTAAAAGAATTTTCTCCCCAAGTTCAAACCGCTTATGTTGTCCAAAAAGCTGAAGAACTGTTTGAGAGAGAAGCGAGTGTTCTTTATAAACTGCAACATCCCCAAATTCCCCGCTTCCGGGAACTGCTTCGACTAAACTTATGGGGCAAAGAATATCTATTTTTGGTGCAAGATTATGTAGAAGGGGAAACTTACAGTCATTTGTTAAATGCCCGGCTCCAACAGGGTTTATGCTTTGCAGAAGCGGAAGTTCGTCAATTGTTGCTTTCAATTTTGCCAGTGTTGGAATACATCCATTCACTAGGCGTAATTCATCGAGATATTTCTCCAGATAATTTAATGCTTCGGACTGTTGACAAATTGCCAGTTTTAATTGATTTTGGCGGTGTCAAACAAGTAGTAGCAACCGTTGCTTCCCAATATTACCAACCCGGCGCAGTTGCACCGCCCTCAGTACTAACTCTATTAGGTAAAGTAGGATTTGCACCCGCAGAACAGATGCAAACTGGGTTAGTATCTCCCCACAGCGACTTGTATGCTTTAGCAGTAACAATGTTGGTTTTACTGACAGGAAAACACCCGCAAGAATTAATTGATACTTATACTCTCAGTTGGCAATGGCGACGAGAAGTTAACCTGAGTCCGATTTTGGCACAGGTATTAGATAAAATGCTATCTGCTAGACCAAGCGATCGCTATCAATCAGCCCGTCAAGTACTTCAAGCCCTCAACCCGCCCCCAGTTAACTATCCCCCAACTCAATATCCCACCCCACCAAATCCCACATCTGCCACCGTCGCCGTCTCTCCACCTCCTCCATCTCCCTCATTTTCTCCATCGCCTCAGCCCACAAGCTGGTGGACACCAACGACCTTCCTGGTGACGCTGGTAGTAGCTGGTGCTGCTGGATTAATTTTCTGGGGAGTGAATAGCAGCCGAGATGTCGGAGAAGTTCAACCCACTCCTACAGCCAGCCCAACTCCAACCAGTGAACAACCAACCGATCCTTTAGCGGAATATTCACCAGAAGAACGGCAGCGTAAAGAAAGATTAAGCGATCGCCGTCAACAGTTGGGTATTAATGAAAATTTCTACGTGAACTTGGTAAATCAAGTTTTTTGGGACAGAAATCCCAGTTTACGAGGACGCACTCTCAGCGATCGCCCCGAAGATGAGGGTTTGCGGTCAGAATGGGATAAAACAGCTTCCGAATTGTTGGAAAAGCTGGTGCTACTGAGTTCAAGTACCCGCCGAAAACTGGGAACTTATACAACTGCTGAACGCGATCGCTGGAAATTGGAAGTCAACAAAATCAACGTTGGTAGTCGTTCTTTATATGATTTGGGAAATGCTGCTTTCTTCAGTGTATTTCCTGAGCAACGTGGTAGAAATTTTCGAGATCAGCCCATAGGACAAGTTTGGTACGGATTTGTTAACGATAAACTTAGTGCCATCCTTGCCGGTAGCGCTTTCCAGAAACTTGCTTTTGAGCCAGATGCGATCGGTAAAACAGTCAGTGGTACTCTTCAACCTGGTGATGGTAAAGTGTTCATTGCTGAACTTGCCAAAGAGCAATCTCTGGAATTGAAGCTACAAGGAAATTCCCAAGTTTTGTTATCAGTTTATTCACCCTCTGGCAAAATTAAATTTTTAGAAGATTCTAGCGATCGCACTTTGTCAACTAAATTACCAGAAAACGGTTTTTACGAGTTTGTTGTGGTTTCCACAGCAACGAAACCAGTAGATTATCAACTCAGCATCACAGCGCAAACTCCCACCCCACCCCCATCGCCAACACCCACACCCACGGAAACACCCACGCCAACCCCAACTCCCACAGAAACCTCCACACCTGAATCTACACCTACGCCTAGTGCTGAGGTGACGCCTGAAAGTAATTAGGACTTCAGATTTTTTATACTACACAGTAAGTAACCGCACTTTTCCACCATATAAGCAGCAAGGGTACTTATGCCACTTGAAAATGCTGTAAAAAAATAAACAGTCGATGAATATTATTTGAAGATAAGTTAAAGTAACACGAAGTATATATTGACACAAAAATTTACACTGACTGATAAGAAAGATAACAGAGATGTATAATTAGCGCGTCTCCTGCATAATCCATAATAACGATTAAGGCTGGCCGACTTTCTGTTTCCTTTACCTTGACAGGGGGCATATGTGGCAACAAGAAAAAAAAGATAGTTCAATAATCAGTCTAGTATTATGGCTGGCATTAGCTTCGACCCCTATGGCAGCAGCTCTGGTGGTGTCTGCACCCATGTTGGCACAATCTGCGCCTGAGACTCCCTCTTTTCCACTGCCGCAAACAGTGCAGAACGGGACGACAGTGCGGATTGATGGTTCAAGTAGCTTGGCTGCAATCAACCAAAGCCTGAAAGAAAATTTTGAAACCCGGTTTTCGGGTACAAAAATTGAAGTTGCTGCTAATGGCACTGATCCGGCACTGAAGGATTTACTAGATGGCAAAATCGACATAGCAGCTATCGGGCGTGGTTTAACGCCAGCAGAAAAAGCTCAAGGACTAGAGCAAATCCGCTTGCGTCGTGAGAAGATTGCGATCGTGGTTGGTGCAGATAATCCTTTCAAGCAAAGCTTGACCAGTAGGCAATTCGCCCGGATTTTCCGAGGGAAAATTACAGATTGGTCGGAACTTGGGGGATCTCAAGGGAAGATTCGGTTAATTGATCGCCCGCAAACGAGCGATACTCGGAATACTTTTCGTGATTACCCAGCCTTCAAGGCTGCTGACTTTGCTACAGGCTCGACTGCTACCCAACTAACTGAAGATAATACCGCAGAAATTATTAAACAACTGGGCAAAGACGGCATCAGCTATGTGCTAGCTAATCAGGTGTCGAAATTGCCAGGTGTGCGAGTTCTGCAATTACATCAAACCTTGCCAGACGATGCTCAATATCCCTTTTCGCAACCTTTAGTTTACGTTTACAAAAAAAATCCCAGCTTAAGCACAGTAGATTTTCTCGGATTTACCCTTGCAACCCCAGGACAGCAGGCTATAGAACAAGGTAGAACTGCCGAAGCAGATGCGATCGCAGTTAGCATATCACAACCTACTGCCACGGCTTCTCCCGCTGTCCAGACGACACCTGTTGCTACACCTTCCCCTAGTGCAACTACTTCCGTATTCACCGAACAGCCCTTTGTGGCTCCTGCTGCACAAAATAGTCCAATTGTAAACAGGGAAACACCATTTTGGTTGCTGCTACCTTTGGTTATTACTACTCTAGGTGGCTCATTATTATGGTGGTTCCTGGGAAAACGCTCATCGCCCACCGAGAAAACAGATAACTTACCAGAATCAAATCCTCATCCACCTAGTACAGAAGATAGAGAAACGGCAGTACTCCATACCAGCACGGCTGCCCCCGTTAACGAAGCGGTGCTTGAGGAACCACTATCGCACTTCCAAGCGCCGGAAACTTCTGATAGCACTCCTTTCAACGTCTATGCCCAAACACCATCTGACCTAACAGAGAATGCAAATTTAGTAGAACAAACAACTAATGGCAGCTCTAACTCTTTTGAAGGCGCAACTTCAGGCGTAGTTAATGGATCAGAAAATAACAACTTGGGAGCCGCAGCTTTAAGCGGTGGTGCTGCTCTAGTAACGGGAATAGGGGCGGCAACCTGGTCTGCCTTTGCCGACAAAGGAACAAAAACAGACATGATTGAAGAGACGAGTCAACCAAGTAATCTGACTGAAACAACTCCTGATGATTCCGACGAAGTAGCATGGGACATAGAAGCTCCGGCGGCTGTAGTCAATACTTCATATCCTCACCTGGCTAATATTCCAGAAGAGGTATCTGATGTGGAACTGCCTTCATCTGAGGTGACAGCCTCACTCCCGGAATTACCAGATGTGCCAGAAGTAACATCTGATTTTGAATATTGGGACACAGAAGTTAGTGAAGATCAGATAGATGATGAACTTCAGGCAGAATTCGACTGGGTAGAGAGTATCATCTCAACTGAAGATACAGCTTCAGTAGATGAATTACCCTTAGCAGAGTCTAGCGAATTAGCAGCCGATGTGGAACCATCTGCGGCACAAACAGCCTCACTGCTCGAATTGCCAGAATTGCCAGTAGAGGTATTAAATGTGGTAGCTGATGCAGCCGAACCCACTGTCGATTTGCTAGAGGAAGAATCTCAAGGAGAGCCGACTCTAGGGGAAGATATTGCTGAAACTGACTCCACGGATTTGGCGGCGGCTGCGGCACTAGCAGCAGGTGCAGGGATTGGAGTCTGGGCTACCACTCTGGAATCAAATGTCCAAGGACAAACTGATACTACTGTTGGCAATGTGCCTATCGCAGCCGAAACAGCTCTTGGCTTGGTAGATGCAGATCAAGAGAGCAATATTGTACTTACACCCCGCACTTGGGAATCGGCTGATGTCTCTTGGGAGATTTCCGAAACTCAGAAGGCAGTGCTACACCAAGAAGGCGGCTCTCAATTGGTAGTGCGGCTCTATGATGTAACAGGTGTTGACCTGAGTTATCAAAGTCCCCAGTTTGTCCAGCAGTATGAATGTGAGGAGACAGCACACGATCGCCTCGTGGAGATTCCGGTCAGCGATCGCGATTATATAGCTGAAATTGGCTATATTGCTGATGGCCATCGCTGGTTATTCATCGCCCGTTCAGCAATTGTGCGTGTCTTCAGTCCTGTCGGTACAGATCCCATTGGTGATGACATGGCGTTAGTGAGCGAAACAGCTATTGACTTGGTAGACGCAGATGAAGAGAGCAGCATTGTGCTTACACCCCGCACTTGTGAGTGGGCTGATGTCTCTTGGAAGATTTCCGAAACTCACAAGGTAGCGTTAAGCGAAGAAGGCGGCTCTCAATTGGTAGTGCGGCTCTATGATGTAACAGGTATAGACCTGAGTTATCAAAGTCCCCAGTTTGTCCAGCAGTATGAATGTGAGGAGACAGCAAACGATCGCTTTGTGGAGATTCCGGTCAGCGATCGCGATTACATCGCTGAAATTGGCTATATTGCTGATGGCGATGCCTACGGCGATAAACTACGCTGGTTATTCATCGCCCGTTCAGCGATTGTGCGTGTCTTCAGTCCTGTCGGTACAGATCCCATTGTTGAAGATTTACCCATATTAGACGAGCCAGCTTTTGACTTGGTAGATGCAGAAGAAGAGAGTCGTGTTGTCTTTACACCCCGCACACCCAAATGGGCTTATGTCTCTTGGTACATCGCTGACAATTACAAGTCAGCAGCGCAACAACAGGGCGGCTCTCAATTGGTAGTCCGGCTCTACGATGTTACAGGTGTTGACTTGAGTTATGAAAGTCCCCAGCTTGTACAGCAGTATGAATGTGAAGAAGTAGCAAGCGATCGCTTTGTGGCTATTCCCGTGAGCGATCGTGACTACATGGTTGAAATTGGCTATATCGCTGATGAAGATGCCTACGGCGGTAAACTACAGTGGTTACTCATAGCCCGTTCAGCTAATGTTCATGTCTTCAGTCGTTCCCAAGGAGATTTTTGGTTTGTAGCAGATGCTGAGTTGATTATTCACGGAGCAACGCAACCAAATACAACTGTAAACATTAGTGGTCATCCCATCAAAATTAAGCCAGATGGGACTTTCCACTTACGTCTTCCCTTTTCAGATGGTTTAATGGACTATCTAATCACCGTAGCTGCTGATGGAGAATCTACCAGAACTATCTACAAGAAGTTCTCTCAGGAAACTTCAGAAAGCTAGCAATTACTCACACTTAGGAATGTGGATTAAATAAAGTGCAAAAGTAGGGTGTGTTAGCGGAGCGTAACGCACCATTCCAAGTTAAATAAGAATTGCACGTTATTAAATTTGCGTTCCTTATCCCCTCTCACTCTACATATAGCAATCCTATTTGATTTGTGAAAATCGTTAGGCTCAGATCCCCGACTTCTCCAAGAAGTCGGGGATCTTGTTGTTCACGAATGATTTAGGATTGCCATAGTCCAATACAGTTCAGTTAAGGTGCATAGTCCTTAAAGATCCCCCTTAGTCCCCCTTCATAAGCTACGGTGTACACACAAGTTTTTTGACTCGCATCTTAGTTGCATCGACTCGCACCTTAGTTGCATCGACTCGCATCTTAGTTGCATCGACTCGCACCTTAGTTGCATCGACTCGCACCTTAGTTGCATCGACTCGCATCTTAGTTGCATCGACTCGCATCTTAGTTGCATCGACCTGCACCTTAGTTGCATCGACTCGCACCTTAGTTGCATCGACTCGCATCTTAGTTGCATCGACTCGCACCTTAGTTGCATCGACTCGCATCTTAGTTGCATCGACTCGCACCTTAGTTGCATCGACTCGCATCTTAGTTGCAT
>Ga0209591_10000156_pt1 | contig 87880 bp, 66 predicted proteins | sample MAT01_FD_187207 | JGI IMG/M metagenome (GOLD analysis project Ga0209591, IMG submission 187207) | Freshwater microbial communities from Lake Fryxell liftoff mats and glacier meltwater in Antarctica - MAT-01 (SPAdes) (version 2) | ecosystem: Environmental > Aquatic > Freshwater > Ice > Liftoff...
GCCGAGCGAGATGGTGACGATTACATCATCAATGGCAGCAAGATTTATATCACCAACGGTACGCAGGCCGATTGGCTGTGTTTGCTGGCACGGACTTCTCCCGGAACGGGTTATCAAGGCATGTCGCTCATTATGGTGACGACCAATACGCCGGGATTCAGCGTCAGCCGCAAGCTCAAAAAATTGGGCAATCACAGCAGTGATACCGCCGTACTGTCGTTTGAGGACTTGCGCGTCCCGATTACAAATCGCATCGGTGAAGAAGGCATGGGCTTTTATTATCAAATGGAACAGTTCCAAGTGGAGCGGCTCGTCGGCGCGATTGGCGGCGTAGCAGGTGCAGAACTCGCTGTGCGTGATACTATCAAATACACTCAAGAACGCCACGCTTTCGGCAAGCCCCTAATCGCTAATCAGTGGATTCAATTCAAGCTCGGCGAACTGCTCACCGAAATTGAAGCCGCCAAACATCTGAATTATCATTGTGCAGCGCTTATTGAAGCGGGTGCAGATACCCAAGAGATCACCCGTATCGCCAGTATGTGCAAACTCAAAGCGGGACGGCTGATGCGCGAAGTCGCCGATACTTGCTTGCAATTTTATGGCGGCATGGGCTACATGGAAGAAACACCGATTTCGCGTTACTTCCGTGATTCCCGCTTGACTTCAATTGGGGGCGGCGCGGACGAAATTATGCTAGGAATCATTGCAAAATTAGAGGGTATGAACCCGCGTTGATATGCAAAACATTCCAGAACGCCAACTCGTCTCAACATCTGATTTGTGGTTTAGCCAGCGGACAGCCGGTGGCAATTATCGAGCACAGAAATTACGTCAAAGTATGCGGCGGCACGGTTTTATAGATGATCCCGATAATCCAGTAAATGTTGTGAGAACGCCAATCAGTTTAACGACTTTGGATAATACAAGAGTGGTCATCGCTCAGGAATTGGGCATTGAAAAAATCCCTGTTATGATTCAGGAATTTGATACGCCTTTACCCGAATTGATGATAAAGGCTAAATGGTTTGGAGAAGCAAAGACATGGGGTGAGGCATTACTTTATAGAACAAGTAATCAATATCCAGAGTCACTGCCACCTTATGGAACTCCTGAGCGCCCATCTACACCAACGGGCGAGATTGACTAGACAGAAGAGGAAAAGCAATGCTTAATATAAACAAATTTCCTGATGAGGTACAAAAACTTCAATTTGATCTCCCATCTGCTTACTTCAAAGTTTTTGAACTTAGCTTGACTAATCTAACGCCTTGGCATTTTTTGGACGATGATGGATTCATAGGGGTCTATGACGTTTTAAAAGAACTCTACAACAACTATAAGGTTATCCCATTCGCACGCCGCATCGACAATGATGATGTCGCTTGTGTTGTTGTTCAAAGCAACCAATATCCAGCAAATTATGTCGTCGTTATTCATATGTTCGCATCATCAGGTGATGAAATTGACGCGGTTTACGAGACATTCTGGGAATGGTTTCGGGTTGCTATCGATGAAATGATTGAAGCTATAACATTGTAACGTGTTAAATTTGCCTCTTTCTGAGGAAACGAAAAAGAATACAAATGATTTTTTGTGGGGCCGATGCAACTTACATTCGGCCAATTCTATTTAGGTTGTCCATTAGAAGAATTTATGTCTAACACATCATAAGCGGCGCGGACGAAATTATGTTGGGAATCATTTTCAAAGCTAGAAGGAATGTACAAGTAACTATACAGAAAGTGCCTTTGTGTGCCCAGGAAAAAACGACTTATGTCTAAGTACAGCCAACAGGTCGCTGGTCTAGATGACCAAATTGATGCCGAGTTCTGGAAAAATCCGACTGGCGTTGAGGTCGATTTCGACCCGCTCAAATTTCTTTACATCCCCGATCATGTGATGACTTACATCGCGGCGCAGCTCGCCCGTGCCGTTTATCGCTATCAGATCGATCATATTGCTACCAAGCAGCAAATCACCCATGCCGTGATGATTACGATGGGCGGGATGCTGCCCGGAGTACTGCTGCATGACCATCTGGCGTGGACGTTGAACAAGAATATTCCGCCGATTGCATTTGGCACGATGGGCGTAAAGTTTTATGCTGGGCCGGGGCAGCCCTTAGATAAACCACAAATTTTGCACGAACTCTCGATTGATGTCACAGGTCAGATTGTAGGCGTAATCGAAGACCTGGTTGATTTGGGCGGAACTGCGCGATTTGTCGCCCATTATTTGAGGGAAGAACGTGGCGCACAAAAAATTGTCCTTATCGCACCTTACCTCAAGTCAGTCATTTCAAAAGACGATATGGAAGTCATCTCTTATGGCAATGTCCCTAAAGATACATGGATTATCATGCCGCGAGAGAAAATCGAAACATTGGTCAAGCGAGTGCCATTTTGGCGTGATGCGGGCGCATCGCTCAGAGTGTGTGAAGAAAATCTGCTCAAGATCGGCTACCCACGCTATATTGTTGACATTTATCTTCGTGCAACTTATGAACGGGGATAAAAAACTTTTTACGCTAAAAATTTTGGAAGATAAAGATGACTTATAGAATTGGCTCTGCTGAAGGATTTTATGGCGACGATGTATTAAAAGCGCTCCCGATGATTATGGGCGGGCATGTTGATGTGGTCTGCTTCGAGGCGTTAGCGGAACTCACGCTGGCAATTTTGCAAAAAGACCGCCTAGCCGACCCTAAACGCGGATACACATTTGACATCCGCACTATCGCGCAGCAAATTTTACCAGAAGCGTTCAAGCATAAAATTCCACTCATCACCAACGGCGGCGGATTAAATCCACTCGGCGCGGCGGAAATGGTGCGCGAGGTCGCAGCGAAAATGGGATTAACTGGCCTCAAAATCGCAGCGGTGACAGGCGACGATTTGCATCCAAGATTAAGCGAATTACAAGCGATGGGCGAATCATTGGCGCATTTGGAAACAGGGGCGGCACTCGATCTCAACGAAAAGATGATCGTCAACGCCAACGTGTATCTCGGTGCAGCGCCGATTGTGGAAGCGCTGCGAAACGGCGCGGATATGATAATCACCGGGCGCGTTGCCGACCCGTGCCTCTATCTCGCGCCCATGATCGCGCATTATGGCTGGTCGTGGGACGATTGGGACAAGCTCGCGTCCGGTATCGTCGCGGGGCATTTGATGGAATGTACCGGGCAGGTCGTTGGCGGCAACAGCCTCGCGCTAATCGACAGCATCAACCCGCGTGATCTGCCATTTTTGGGCTACCCTATCGCGCATGTCGAAGCAGATGGCTCATTCATCCTGAGCAAAACGCCCGATACCGCTGGCTGTGTGACTAGTGCGACAGTCAAAGAACAGTTGCTTTACGAAGTCCATGATCCAGCCCATTATATCACACCCGATGTTGTGGCGGATTTTACAACACTGCGTTTAGAGGATTTAGGCAGCGATCAGGTGCGAATCAGCGGCGTGACGGGCAGACCACGCCCCAAAAAACTCAAGCTGAATTTAGGGCGGATGGAAGGCTATATGCGCGAATTGATCTTCACGATTGGCTGGCCGGACGCATGGAAAAAGGTCGAGCAGCTTAAGCTGATGATTGATGCAACGTGGGCCAAGCTGCCGATTGAGCGCATCGAGTATCATTATCTTGGTCTGAACAGCCTGTATGGGAATATCGCGCCGCTGCCAGAATATCCGCTGGAAATCGTCGTCCGCGTGATGTTCACCGCGCAAAATGCGGATATACTGAAACAAGCCGTCCGGCTGATGATGAACAATGGCTTGAGCGGCCCCGCCGGGATGAGCATTTCCGGCACGACCATCGGCGCAGACCCACGCATCATTTTGGGACTATGGCCTACACTTATTGCGCGTGAGCGCGTCGTACCCGAAATTAGCTATTTTGAAGTATGATAAAAATGAACCGCAAAGACGCGGAGAACATAGAGATTTTATGACCAAACGACTTTACGACCTTGCCTACGGACGCGCAGGCGATAAAGGCGATATCGCCAATGTAAGTGTGATTGCCCGTTCACCGGAAGCGTATCAGGAACTCAAAGCGAAACTCAGTGCCGAGCGTGTAAAAGTCCACTTTGGCGATCTCGTCACCGGGGAAGTGATGCGCTATGAAATGGATAACATCGAAGCGCTGAATTTCGTGATGTACGGCGCACTCGACGGCGGTGGCACCCGCTCGCTGCGGATTGATGGCCTCGGCAAGTCGCTGGCGGGAGCCTTGCTGTATATGACATGGGACGAGGATTAGTCGCAAAGACAGCGCGAAGATTAAACGCAAAGGCGCAAAGAATGCGAAGTTTCGCAAAGAAAAGGATTATAAGCTAGAGGATATGGCAAACTTTGACCGCATCACCCACGACCCCAACCACATGGTCGGGCAAGCCTGTATACGTGGGCTGCCGATTACGGTGTCGGATGTGGTCAGGCCGCTTGCAAGCGGTGAAAAATCGGTAGCGGATGTGTTGGCACTCTATCCTGCTTTGGAGTTAGAAGATGTACATCAGGCGTTAGCATGGGCAGTAACAGATGTTGTCGCGACTATAGGATACTTTAGTTATACATTGAAATACAACCTTCCAGCAATTCAAACGTACAATTATATACTTGGAACGCCTGAAATACAGGATCGCATTGAAGATTATAATCAAGATACATTTAGGCAAAAGGTGAAAGATGCAGTAAATAATATTAGGCTCAATTTTTATTATCTACAGGATTGGGTAAGCACAAATTACGAACCGTTCCTTAGGAGGGATAAGACTGATTTAAAAGGATTGATGTCCAAGATAAATAAAGAAATTCAACAAACTTATCCAAATATCCAGATCGACTTAAGCCTTACCAACCATTTACCCCTTATCTTTGTTGACCCAGACAGAATGGAGAGGGCGATTTCCGCCTTTATTGCCAATGAATCCTATGGGCAGTATCTGTCAGGCCAAGTTGTTGTAAAAGCTGATTTCGTTAAGAATAGCAAAGTCAAAGTTGAAATAACGCATTTCAGTACGGGCGCAAATTTTGATCTGGGGGGATATACTCCCCTATCCATTGCGTATCAAATTATTAAGCTACATGGTAGCGAGGTGAAAATGTTCATTCTCGAAGAAATGACCTCATTTGAATTCGATCTGCCCATCTGGAAAGAAGACTCGGATGCAAAATCAGAATAATTTCTTTGCGATCCTTCGCGCTCTTTGCGCCTTTGCGTCAAAATAACCCATGCCTAACCCACACTTCCCCGATTTTGAAGCCGCGCTCAACCGACTCGTCGGCCTCGAATGTTGGAATGTGATGGCGGGCGCGGTGGGGTCAATGGTGAGCCTCGATTTCGGGGCGAAGGTCGCTCGTGATAAGCCGCTGCCCTACCCCAACGTCAAACTCACGCCTGATGAACACAAATTCCGGGGTGAGCTTGTGCTGTATATTGAGGATTGTCCCTGGCGGCTGGATTCTCATGATGAAGTGCTGGCTTCTTGGACGGATAGTAACGCGCCACGCGGCCCCATCGTCATAGAGATGAAAAAGCTCGTCGGGACGCGAGTCGTCCATGTCGAGGTGACGCATCCCGGCCTTGATCTGCTCCTGCGCTTTGATAACGGCTTCGTGCTGCGAATTTTCCCCGATCAATCCGAGCGCGACGGCGGCGATAATTATTCGCTGTCGGTGGCGGACGGCCTAACCTATATCGTCGGCGCGAGAAGCCAACTGAGTATCGAGTAAGACTTAAACGTTCAACTTTTGACTCGATACTTTTAACTTATTCCCTGATGTTCGCCACTTAAGAGAAGTTTTCGGTAAGGGCGGCGCGCGCGTCGCCCCTACAAAAGACCACAACCTGCATCAGGTAACTCACTCAAACTGCCCACGCACACGCGATGGTGTAACCCGAATCGCCACAGTGAAATCCGCTGCCATGCTTTCGGGTGTCCAGCCGAGGCGTTGAATCCCACTTGCATATTTATCCAGATAGGCTGCCACCTGCGTTAAAGGCGGCACACTCGGATCAATCACGGCTTCGCCCATGACGACATAATAGGCTTCACCATCTGGGTCAGGGGCGTAACTAAGCGCAACTTTCGGATTGTGCTGGATATTCTTTACTTTTTGCACTTGGGGCATACTGAAAATAAGATAAGTGCCGTTTTCTGGGATGAACCAAACGGGTGTTGGCTGCGGCAGGCTGTCGCGGCGGACGGTGGTAAACCACGCATAATAGGCCTCGTTAAACTTCGCGGTCAATTCCGACGATTTGTCATGATCTTCACTCATGAAAAGTTTCCTTTTAATCTTTTTATATCAAGTAGTGCGTCCACTAGACGCTGCTAATTGTTGCAATCTTAGCGGGTTTGCGGCAGTCTTTTAGGCTAACATAATCAATTGATGATTCGATTTTTTGAGGCCATGATGACTTACGAAACGATAGATGTAAAAATTGAACTGCCCTTCGCCTATATCACGCTCAACCGTCCCGAAGTAAAAAACGCGCTTAATAGGCAGATGGTGTCTGACCTTTTGGCGGCATTTGAGGATTTGCGCGGACGGAGCGACATCCGAGCGATCATCCTTTCCGGCGCAGGTGGGACGTTTTGCGCGGGTGGCGATCTCAATGAGATGCGCGAAGCGTATACAAGCGGCGGCGACACGACCCGTTACGAGTATGATTTTGAAAATTTACTCCGTGCCGTGAACACCGCGCCGCAAGTCGTCGTCATCAAAGCGGAAGGCGCGGCGATGGGCGGCGGATTCGGGCTGGTGTGTGTGTGTGATATTGCCATCGCCAGCACCAAATTGATGATGGGCTTACCGGAAGTACGGCTCGGCCTTGCCCCTGCTTTTATCTCGACTTATGTGCTTCAGCGTATCGGCCTCACCCGCACCCGCGAATTGATGCTCACAGGACGGCGTTTTACAGGCGAACAGGCGAAAGAATATGGATTGGTGCATGAGGTCATCCCGTATGACCTGATCGACGATCATATTCAGGTACTATTGGGCGAACTGCGCCAATGCAGCCCCAATGCGCTGGCAGCCTGTAAAGCGCTGCTGCTGGAAGTCGCGGATAAATCGCCGGACGAAACTTTAGAGTATCGCGCCAACGTCCTTAAAACACTCCGCACCAGCGATGACGCGCAAGAAGGCATTCTGGCGTTTATGCAAAAACGCGCGCCTAAATGGAGTCAGCTATGATTCGTAAAATTTTGATCGCTAACCGGGGCGAGATCGCCTGTCGTATTATCCGCACCTGCCGCAGCATGGGCATCGCTGCCGTTGCTGTGTATTCGGATGCGGACGCAAATGCTTTGCATGTCGAAATGGCGGATGAAGCAGTCTATATCGGCGCGAGTCCTGCCAGCGAGAGTTACTTGCGGGGCGACAAAATCATCGACGCGGCAAAACGTACAGGCGCAGATGCGATTCATCCCGGTTACGGCTTCCTGTCGGAAAATGGAGATTTCGCGCAAGCAATTATCGACGCAGATATAACGTGGATTGGCCCGCCTGTCAGCGCGATTCGGGCAATGGGTAAAAAGCGGGAATCGAAATTGATGCTCAAAGATGTGCCGCTCATACCCGGTTATAACGGTGAGGATCAATCCGACACGGTATTTGTGCAAGCGGCGGACGAAATCGGCTATCCAGTTATGGTCAAAGCCTCGGCAGGCGGCGGCGGAAAAGGGATGCGCCGAGTCGATTCGCCTGATGATCTGCCGGAAGCGCTGGCGGCGGCACGGCGCGAGGCCAAGCAAGCCTTCGGCGACGAAACGCTGATTCTGGAAAAATGCCTTATCCGTCCACGCCATATCGAAATCCAAATTTTCGGCGATATGCACGGCAGCGTTATTGCAATGGGTGAACGCGAATGCAGTATCCAGCGCCGCCATCAGAAGATCATCGAAGAAACGCCCTCAACAGCATTGGATGACGATTTACGTCAGCAGATGTGCGATGTCGCGGTCAATATTGGCAAGCAGTTACGTTACTATAGCGCTGGCACAGTCGAGTTTTTAGTAGATGCCGACAAAAATTTTTACTTTATGGAAATGAACACCCGTTTACAGGTCGAGCATCCCGTGACCGAGATGGTGACGGGCGTTGATCTCGTCCGTTGGCAAATTCTAAACGCACAAGGCGATTTTGCTGCGCCGCCAAATACGCTTATGCGCGGACATGCCGTTGAAGCCCGCGTCTATACAGAAAATCCACAAAATGATTTTCTACCGATTACAGGCCGTATTTTAAAGTGGTTTGAACCCACTGACGGGCATCACGTCAACGAAACTGAAGCGTGGTCTAATGCCCGCATCGACTCAGGAATCCGTAGTGGTGACGAAATTACCCCAAATTACGACCCGATGATCGCTAAAGTGATCGCATTTGGCGAAACGAGAGGGGAAGCGATTCGCAAATTGGATTATGCACTGTATCGCATTCAGTTGCTCGGCATCAAAAACAACATCGCATTTTTGCGGCGGGTGATTAATCATCCTGATTTTATCGTCGGCAATCTCAGCACCAGTTTTATTGACGATCATCCCGGACTGCTGCAAGAGGAATCGACTATTCCCCCGGCGGCACTCATCGCAGCGGCAGTCGCCAAAATTCATGAATCCAGCGCGACCCCGAATGGCTATTGGCGTAACAGTCCTAACCGCCCTATTCGACATATTTTCGGGTTGGGCGAAGATCGCTACGAAATAAATCTAAGCCCAAAAACAGATTCAGAATATGACGTAAGAATTGCCCAACTTGCCTCATCAGAACAAAAGTCCGGCGAACATATTTTCCATATAACGGTTTCGTTAGATTTTGAGGATAATCTTGCCCTCATAATTGATGGGCATCGTCAAATAGCAGCAGTTGTGCAGGATGGTGATGTGTGGTGGGTACATATCGGCGGAAATGGGTATCATCTGGATTGGGTTACGCCGCTGCCGCTGCCCAATCGTGACACGATGATCGAGGGATCATTACGCGCACCGATGACCGGACAGGTGATTAGTGTTCGCGTAGAGGTCGGTCAGGCGGTTAATAAGGGTGATATACTGCTTATACTAGAAGCGATGAAAATGGAACATCGTATTCAAGCGCCTTATGATGGCAGCGTCGGGGCGATTCGCTATCAGGTGGGGGATAACGTGCAGGCCGATGCAGTTCTACTAGAACTCATCAAACCAGAAAATGCCTAAGTCTAAATTTGCCTGTAACGTTGCAACGCTTTAAGAGACTAACTACCGAGACCCGCATTGCCGCGTTTAGTCTCACTATTTTTTGTCTTTACCAAGCGTAGGAGAATGTTTGATGTTTAATAACGATGCGTTCCTGAAAGGCAGAAGTGGCGCGAACCGACTCGTGTTCACAACTGCGATCCTAATGATCCTATTCAGCTTATCCGTATCCGCAGCAACCGCACAAGGTGGCGGTACCTTGCGCGTCGGCTTAAATGAGCCGATCAACCTTGATCCAGCAACTGGCAGCAACGACCCCGAAGTCCTCTTTAACCGCAGCATCTATGATTATCTGATCGAAATAAAACCCGACAGCACCATCGCTCCCAATCTCTCCAGCGAATGGGCGATCTCTGAAGATGGTTTAACTTACACCTTTACGCTCGTCAGCGGCGTGACGTTCCATGACGGCTCGGCGTTTTCGTCGGCTGATGTGGTGTTTACTTACAATCGCCTCAAGGAAATTCAATCCCCAGCGCTCGGTTTATTGGGTGAGTTTGAAGTCTCTGCACCGGACGAAAGCACCGTTGTGTTTACGCTCCCGGCAATCAATGCCGATTTCCTTTACGGTGTCGGTTCACGCTTCGCCTCCATTTTGAAAGACGGCACTACCGAACCCAATGTTTTGGTCGATGGTGATGCGCCGTATGCTAACTTTAATGGAACTGGCCCCTTCGTCCTCACGGATTACAGCCCTGGCGAAAATGCCACGTTCACGCGCAACGAAAATTACTGGATCGAAGGCCAACCCGCGCTGGACGGTCTCGAATTCATCTTTATCCCGGATTCACTGGCACAAATCGATGCCCTCCGCAGCGGCGCAGTGGATTTCATCTTTAAACTGGATGCCGATCAAGTCGCCACGCTCGAAGGCGAAAGCAGCCTCACAATTGTCCAACGCGCCACGAATCAACATCCCGTCATCCGCATCCGCGCTGATGAGGGTGCTCTGGGCGCAGATGTGCGTGTGCGTCAGGCCTTCAAGCTGGCGACGAACCGCGAAGAACTGCTGGATGTAGTGCAGCAGGGTTACGGTGTAATCGGCAACAATGACCCGATTGGCCCACTTTACAGCGACTTCTATGACGCTGATCTTGAACAACCCGCATACGATCCTGCCGCAGCTTGCGCCTTGATTTCCGAAGCGACGGGCGCAGAACGCCTCTCAACAGATTTCTATGTCGTCGATTCCTTCAACTACGAAGCACTGGCGACCTCGCTGCAACAGCAGTGGGCGGAAGGCTGCATTGACGTGAACATTTTGCTGCGTCCAGAAAATGTTTATTATGCAGATACCGAATGGCTGGAAGTTGATCTCGGCATCACCGGTTGGGGAGATCGTCCTGTACCACAAGGCTACTTTACCGAAGCCTATATTACGGGCGGCATCTATAACGAATCACACTTCTCCGATGCTGAAGCAGACGATTTGGTCACACAAGCTGCACAAACCACCGATGCAGTGGAACGCGCCGCCATTTACAACCAAATCAGCGCTATCTTTGCGGAACGTGGGCCGATCATTATCCCCTGGTTCTCGTCAATCATTGGTGCAGTCAATAACAACGTTCAGGGCTTGGAAATGCACCCCTTCCCTGGTCAGACCGACTTCCGCACAGTCACCATTGGCGGCTAATCAATCGCCTTTTAGAACCTAATCGTATGGGCAGGCTAAGGCTTGCCCGTACCCACCCCATAGGTTTCACTATGTCTTCCCTAAATGCACCCATTGCAACAGAACCGCCTGCAAAAGTCGTTTCTGCTCGACGACAGTCTTTTCTACTGAATACGGCACGGCAGCTCATCCGCCGTCCACTTTCATTGATCGGAACCCTCATTGTCATTATTTTCGTTTTTCTAGCCATTTTTGGACCCTTCCTCGCGCCCTACGACTACGATGAATTTATCCGCGATGCTGAAGGCCGCCGGATTACCCGTGAAGCGCCGACCCTCGCCCATCCCTTCGGTATTGATAAAGACAGCCGTGACGTGTTGAGCCGCGTAATGTGGGGAACACGCGAAATTATGCTCCTGCCGGGACTCGCTACCACAATTGCGGTATTTTTCGGGACAACTATAGGTCTAGCGATTGGCTATTACGGTGGTTGGATTGATGAAATCGCCTCCCGTGTGTTGGATAGTCTGCTTTCGATTCCAGCACTGGTCTTAGCATTGGTCATGCTCGGTACAGTAGGACCCTCCAAGTTTGGCATTGTGATCGTCGTCGTGCTGCTGTATACGCCCATTGTTGCCCGTGTTACCCGCAGCGCCACGCTAAATCTGCGCGATATGGGTTATGTAGAAACTGCCCGTTTACGCGGCGAATCCACCCTTTCAATTCTGTTTCGAGAAATTTTACCCGGTGTCTTGCCTGCATTAGCTGTAGAAACAGCCTTGCGCTTTTCTTATGCGATTTTCTTGATCGCGTCGCTTGGCTTTTTAGGATTAGGTGTTCAGCCGCCCTCGCCGGATTGGGGACGGATGGTGCAAGAAGCCCGCGGGGAGTATGCTCAGGCATGGTGGTCGTTGTGGTTTCCGGCAGGTGCAATTGCATTTTTGGTCATCGGGGTCAATTTAATGGCGGATGGGCTGCGCCGCGCATTTCGTTACGAAGGAGAACTGCGATGACGCAAGAACCTGTTATCAAAGCGGACACGCTCTGTATCGACTACCGCATTAAAAAGCAGTGGTTCAACGTGATACATGGGGTATCCCTGCAAATTCAGCCGATGGAAATTCATGGCTTGGTGGGCGAAAGTGGCAGCGGCAAAAGTACACTAGCGCTTGGCTTGATGCGCCATCTCGCCGCTAATGCCCAGATTTCTTCCGGCAGCGTCCTCTTTGATGGTGATGATTTAGTCGGCAAAAGTACGCTTGCTATGCGGCGACTGTGGGGCAGCGCTATGAACCTCGTCCCCCAAGACCCGCTCGCCGCATTAAATCCTTCCTACACAATTGGTAATCAGATGGCAGAAGTCATCCGTCAGCATACCGGGCTTTCGGCAGGTGCGGCATTGGCTAAAGCGACTGAGATGCTGGCACAAGTCAAAATCGCTGACCCAGACATCATCGTCCGCCGTTATCCGCACCAACTCAGCGGCGGAATGCTCCAGCGAGTGATGATTGCGATGGCGCTTTCCACCCAGCCGCGTTTACTTGTCCTTGATGAACCGACAACGGCTCTCGATGTCACTACAAAAGCCGTCATTCTGGAGTTATTCCGCGATTTAGTGCGCGATAGCCAAGCGAATCTCAATGGGGGCGCGGCCTTATACGTTAGTCATGACTTAGGCGCAGTAGCGCAGTTATGCGATACCGTAACAGTCCTTTACGCTGGAGAAGTGATGGAAAGCGCCCCAGTAATCGATCTTTACAAAAAGCCGCTGCATCCTTACACTGCTGGGTTACTGGCGAGTCTGCCGCGCCATATCGAAGGGACAGAAACGCGCCTTTCGACCATTGAAGGGGTTGCCCCATCGTTGGCTGAACGCCCACACGCCTGTGTATTCGCGCCGCGCTGCCCCGTCGCAATCGCACAATGCCACACGGAAAAACCACCCCTAGAAACCACCCCTGATGGACGGATGATACGCTGCTGGCGCTGGCATGAAATCGCCGCTGGAAGGCTTTCACTAGATTTTAATTCGCATCAGGCGGGCGTGGATGCGCTCCCCGCAGAATCTCATGTACTAGACATCCATCATCTCAGCAAGCGTTTTCAAGAATCTTCATTCTTTGATCGGGTGTTACGGAAAAAATCGGAGGGCGTTCATGCCGTTGATAATGTATCCCTCAAAGTTAATGAACGTTCAACGCTAGGTTTAGTGGGCGAAAGCGGCAGCGGCAAAACAACCCTCGCTCGCTGTATCGTCGCCTTAGAAACTGCCGACACAGGCGAGATTGACCTGTGCAGCATGATGATTAGCACCGATTTACGTCAGCGTTCCAAAGAAGTGCTGCGAAACATACGCATGGTTTCGCAAAATCCCGACAATGCACTCAACCCCTATATGACCGTCGGACAATCCCTCTCCCGCCCTATGCGCGTATTGGCTGAAGGCAGGATCACACAAGCCGAAATCGACACGCGTGTGCGCGATTTATTGCAGGCAGTTCGCCTACCCGCTGAGTATGCCGAGCGCTATCCCTCGGAATTAAGTGGTGGGGAAAAACAGCGGATTGCGATTGCCCGCGCATTCGCCAGCAATCCGGCGTTGATTGTCGCGGACGAGCCGACCTCCTCGCTGGATGTCTCCGTACAGGCCGTTGTCTTGAATTTGCTGAAAGATTTACGCGCACAAAAAGGCGCATCCTACCTGCTGATTTCGCACGATCTGGATGTTATTTCTTATCTGGCGGATTGGATCGCGGTGATGTATCTGGGTGAAATTGTAGAGGAAGGCACGACAGCCGATGTCTATAATGCACCGTCACATCCCTATACAGAGGCGCTTGTTTCAGCGATCCCCGCACCTGACCCGACGATAAAGGGTAAAGCTATTCGTTTGGATGGTGAAGTGCCAAGCGCTCGTCACATACCGACGGGATGCCGTTTTCATACCCGCTGTCCACGTAAAATCGGCGCGATTTGTGAGCAGCAAGAACCACCTTGGCGCGATGCTGGCGACGGACATCATATCCGCTGCCATATCCCGATACCGGAATTGATCGCCTTGCAATCTGTGGAATTAGAAGCACAAAAAGTGTAACCGCAAAAATTAAGAGTATGCAAAGGAGCGCAAAAAATTGAATCAAAATCACTTTCCGATTCCTTGTATGCTTTGCGCCTTTGCATCGAATCCTTGAGAGGTAGCTTTATGGGAAGTTATATCCTGCGCCGTTTATTATTACTCGTCGTAACGATGCTGATGACATCAGTGATTGTCTTTGCACTAACGCAGCTCCTCCCCGGTGATGTAGCGCGATTGGCACTAGGGCGCGATGCCAGCCAAGTGGCTCTGGAAGACTATCGAGAGCGCTTTGGGCTGAATGAACCCATTCCGGTGCAGTATGTCAACTGGCTCACCGGATTCGTCACGGGCGATTGGGGTGTTTCTTACAATCGCGGCAGCCCACCCGTGCGCCCGTTGATTTTGGAACGACTCGGCAATTCGCTGCGTTTGGCGGCAATGACGCTTGTGATTAGTATTCCGATTTCGATTCTGTTGGGCATTATCGCGGCGTTATATGAGGACACGATCATCGACAGCGTGATTTCGGTGTTTTCGCTAGCTGTCGTCGGCTTGCCCGAATTCGTTACCGCCATTGTGTTTATCAATGTCTTCGCACAGCGTCTTAAATGGTTCCCGGCAACGTCACTAGTCTCAGACGGCTTCACTTTAGGGGAATGGCTGCGCGTCCTCTTTTTACCTGCATTAACCGCAACCTTGGTGCTGCTGGCTTACGTTAGCCGTATGACACGCGCTGGGGTGATTGAAGAACTCAAAAAACCTTACGTCCGCACGGCGACCCTCAAAGGGCTGCCCCGCCGACAAATCATCTTTAAGCATGTGTTGAGAAACGCTCTGCTGCCGACGATTACCGTGATCGCCATCAGCATCGGCTGGCTTATTGGTGGATTGGTCGTTATTGAAGAAGTATTCACCTATCCCGGTCTAGGGCGCGAACTAATAGCAGCGGTAAAGGCAAAAAATATCCCCATATTACAGGCAAGCGTCATGATTGTAGTGTTTTTCTTCGCAGCGGCAAATCTAGCAGCGGATGTCCTTTATGCCCTACTCAATCCACGTATCCGATTGCAATAATATGAGGATTTACACCTAATCAGGGATATAATAGCTTATAGTTTGGAAGTTGTGAGGTTGTAACCAATGCCCCTCTATGATTATAAATGCCCGCAATGTGGCAACCAGTTTGAAGCACGGCACGGCTTTAATGACGCGGCTCCGGCTTGCCCAGCTTGTGAATTTGTCGGCGTACAGCGTCTTATCCTGACCGCGCCCAAAATCGCAAAAGGTGTATTGGCGCATCCCGGCGATGGACGCAACGCCAGCAAAGAGCAATTGCAGGACAAATGGGCGGAAGAAACCCCCAAACTCCGCAAGAAATTGGTCGATAAATTGGGCGAAGACACCGTGAACCAATATGCGCCATCGCTCAATGCCAAAATTGGGGATAATTCATGACCTACGAATCAGTAAATTTTGATCGTGCTGCGGATTATTACGATGCAACACGCGGTTTTCCAGCGAGTGAAGAAGGCAATATCGCGCAATTTGTCTTTGAGGCTGGCGGCTTATCTGCCGAAAATCAGATACTTGAAATTGGCATCGGTACAGGCCGGATCGCTCTGCCGCTTGCGCGTAACGTCCGCCAGATTTTCGGTGCGGATTTATCGACTGAAATGATGGGACGGCTGCGGCAAAAGCAGACAGATGAACAAATCTTCTTAACGCAAGCGGATGCCACACGTCTACCTTTTTCAGACGACACATTTGAAGCGGTAGTGGTTGTGCATGTATTCCATCTCGTGAGCGATGTTCAAGCCGTCTTGGGCGAATTAGCGCGGGTGCTGCGTCCGGGTGGAAAGCTCATCCACTGCTGGAACCGCGATGATGATGCCCGCTGGTTTAAAGTGCGCGACTCATGGAAATCCGTCGTCAGCAATATACGTGCCTTTGAATGGAATAATTTTGACGCAGAAATTCAAAAGGCTGGCTGGACACGCGATGGAGAAGCCAAAAAACATAACTTTGTGACCACGCGCACTCCCACCAAAATTTTAGAAGGTTTTCAAAATCGCATCTGGTCAGCGACATGGAATATTAGTGATGATGACCTCGCCAGAGGTGCGGAAGCCATTCAAGACGCGCTCGTCACAACTTATGAGAATCCAACGCTGCCCCTTGAAGTACAAGAGGCTTTCAATTTGCAGGTTTATACTCTATCACAGTGACATACTCCCCATGCCTGAAGGCAGGGGCTTCTGCCGTGAACGCCGGATGCCGTGCTTTTCGCAGGGACTTCCACCGACTGAGACAGTATGAGATGATGCCCCATCTCAAAACACAGACCTTGTTGGTTGAATATTTTACGTGGCAACCTATTTGCCACAACCGCCTATATTCCGTTGTTAAAGTGCCTCGATTGGCTCAATTACCGGGCTTTACGCCTCGTGCAATGTGCCAATCGAATGAATGGAAGTATAGCGCCAATGGTTTCAAGCTGCAAGATTTTCTACGCCTTATATCCCCCTATCTAAAGCTAGGGGCTTTACGGCCTTTTTCGGTAAAAACAGCAAAGTAGGGGCGCGAAGCCTTGCGCCCTACAAAACCACCTGGTTGAGACACTTAATTTTCGAGTTCAACCGCTAAGGCAACCGCTTCCCCGCCGCCCAAACATAAAGCTGCTAACCCACGCTTAAGGCCGCGATCTTGCAGCGCATGAATTAAGGTCACTAAAACACGTCCGCCGCTTGCCCCAAGTGGATGACCAAGCGCGATTGCGCCGCCGTGTACGTTCACCTTTTCGAGCGGAAGATTATAGCCTTCTCGCTCAAGCCCACGCATATCGCCTAAAACTTGGGCGGCGAAAGCCTCATTAATCTCAAATAAATCAACGTCTTCCATCGTCCATCCCGCACGATCCAACGCGACAGGAATCGCTTTAACAGGCGCATAAAATATCCACTGCGGATCAACCGCCGCCTGACCATAACCAACGATACGCGCAATCGGTGGATGCCCATGCTTTTCGGCATAATCCCGACTGCTGACAACAAGTGCAGCTGCGCCATCGTTCATGCCGGGTGCGTTGCCCGCCGTTACACTGCCGTCTTTTTCAAATGCCGGAGGCAGTTTCGCCAGCGCTTCAAGTGTCGTATCACGGCGGATAGGTTCATCCGTGTCAATAACAGCCGCACCTTTTCTGGATTTGAGGATTACGGGCGCGATCTCCTGCTTGAACTTCCCCGCATCTGTCGCCGCTGCTGCCAATTCATGGCTGCGGAGCGCGAACTCATCCATTTCTTCGCGGCTCACTTCCATCTGTTTTCCGAGGAACTCTGCCGCGCTGCCCATCGCCCAATTCTGGAAACTGCACCATAAGCCGTCTGTTTGTAGCGAATCGCGCACCTGAATATACCCATATTTGTTGCCCGTGCGGATGGAGTCGTTTAAATACGGCGCACGGCTCATACTCTCCACGCCTCCTGTGATGAATAACTCGCCATCCTCCGCTTTGATAGCACTGGAAGCCAGCATCACCGTTTTGAGACCGCTGCCGCACACTTTATTGACCGTAATCCCACCCACCCGTTCTGGGATACCTGCGCCAATGCTGATTTGACGTGGGAGCGCCTGCCCTACCCCGGCACCGACGACATTGCCGAGGATCACCTCATCAATATGGTCTGGATTAATGCCGCTGCGCTCGATGGCAGCTCTCACCGCAATTTGACCGAGTTCAGCGGCAGTAAGACTCGATAATGCCCCCAGAAAACGGCCTTGCGGGGTGCGCGCACTGCCGAGGATAACGGTCTCACGTCCATTTTTACCATTTGGTGTCATTTTAAAAGCCTTTTAACATTATAAAATCTCTCTATCGCATACTAAAATTGAACCATAGAGGATAAAGCGATTACAGGGGTAAACGTAAATTTTATTTGAGGATTCGTCCCTACGCGTTTTAGCGCTCATCCTTAAATAATTCATCCCATACACGTTTGAGATCAGCATACGTATTTTCCAGCGCGTCGGGAATAATGCGCGTATCACCGACTGTCGTCATAAAATTAACATCCCCAGTCCAGCGCGGGACGATATGAAAATGAAAATGTGCTGCGATTCCTGCCCCTGCTGCCGCACCCAAGTTCGCCCCTAAATTAAAGGCTGGCGGGTTATAGGCTTTACGAAGGACTGCGATTGCCTTGTTGATCGTCAGCATCAAATCGGTCAGCGCCTCGACGGACATCTCTTCCTGACTGGCGATATGGTCATACGGCACAACCATCAAATGCCCGTTGCTATATGGGAAGCGATTCAGCGTTACATAAACATATTCCGAGCGAGCGATAACCTGCTCGTCGGTATCATTCCCATTAACTTTATTGCAAAACACACAGCCTTCCACCGGCGTTTTTTCTCCCTTAATGTAGGCCATGCGCCAAGGCGTAAACAGACGATTCATAATAAAACCACCATTGATTGCCACATCACGATTATAAAATCGGTAAGGAGTGGTTACAAGCGGGGAAAAATCAACCAGACATGATATAATTGAGAAGATAACTTGATGATTATCGTGGATAGGCACAATGTCACTCACAACGCCTCAATTACGACAACTGCTTACATCACGCCCATTTCATTTTTTCCCGCGCATCGACAGTACACAAAATTACGCGCTGCAATGGCTGCGTGATGGTGCGCCGTCGGGAGCAGTCGTCATTGCTGACGAGCAGTTGATGGGACGCGGACGGCACGGACGGACATGGCACACGCCCCCCGGTGTGGCGCTGGCAATTTCGATTATTCTATATCCAAAAGTTGAAGCACTTTCCCAAGTGACAATGCTCGGTGCGCTGGCAATCGCAGAAACGTTGGATGGACTCGGGGCTACCGATATTGGAATCAAATGGCCTAATGATGTGCAACTGAATGGAAAGAAAATCAGTGGAGTGCTGCCGGAAGCAGTATGGGACGGCGACCAACTTCGCGGGGTTGTGCTGGGTATGGGCATTAATGTGCGTGTTGATTTTACTGATACTGAGCTAGAACGGACTGCAATCAGCATCGAACCCGCACTTGGTATCAAGATTAGCCGAGCGGAACTGCTCGTGGCGCTGCTGGCACATATAGATGCTTTATTGATTCTACTCGGCACGGGGGAACTGTACAATCGCTGGAAAAGCCGTCTTAATATCCTCGGAGAAAGCATTACAATGATGGATGTAAACGGCCTCATTAAAGGCACAGCCGAAGACGTTGATCCACAAGGTGCGCTGCTCATTCACGCCGCAGATGGAACCTTGCATCGCGTCGTCGCGGGCGATATTGCCTTAGGGGAATGACTTTCTATCGTGAGCTAAAGATTTGTCTCTCAAGTGTAAGGTTTAATGCAAAATTTTAGTGTGGACGTTAATATCTGGAATGGTTGATTTGCTTTTTAGCTGGTTGCTAAAAGGTGATCACTGAAAACTAGGAACTAAAAAATGGGCATTCGCCTTGATTGGGAAATTGAAGCTGAACAAAATACCTACCGTGCAGGCGAAGCAGCTCATGCGGCGCGTATACGCCGTTCCGCACGATTACGGCTTTTATTAATTGTCATCCTCCTCTTAGTCATTTTTGGTGGTATTGCCGCGGCGCTCAATATCCGCCTGCGAGATTTGGAAGCACGCGAAGAACAACTCTTACGCGATGTCGTAGATGCGGAAATCACAAACCTTCGACTTGGCAATTATGAAGCCTTTGCTGCCTTGCAACGTAGCGGCGATATGGCTTGGATAGACTCGCGGCAGCAGGAATTTGACGATTATCAAGGATTGATGCTTCGCAGCAACGTCCAGCTTACGGGTCAAATCGCCGATATTGTCATTGATGGGACGCGGGCGCGAGTCACTATCGAGGAGATTATCGACAGTGTGCCTTATAACCGCGTGTGGTTTTATTGGCGCTATCCCGACGATGGGGACGGTGATGGACAAATCGACGGTTGGCGGCACGTTCCACCGGATTATACCTTCTGGGGTGATTCGCAAACTTACAAAGGGCAATTTGTAACAGTAACCTACCGATCTGTCGATGAACAATTGGCAGCCTCATTGGGTGGGCGGCTCGACGAATGGATACAAATTGGCTGTGCTGCCTTAAATTGCGGCACGCTGCCGACGATTCGAGTGGATATTCAGGTGGACGATGACGCTCAACTCGGCTGGGGAACGATGGATGAATGGCTGATATTGTTTCCTTCGCCTTATGTCAATCGTGCGCGATCAGATTTGCCCTTCGCCCCAGAATTACAGATTGAAGCGGCTTCGCTCCTTGCGGAACGGTTGGTTGCTCACGCCAGCGCCAGTATGCTGCCTAATTATCCAGCGGATGCGTCTTATCTGCGGCAAGCGGTTGTTTCGTGGCTGGTGGGGCGCTTCGTGCAGATTGATACCGGTGCCTACTTGATTCAAAGTCTGGCAAACAACTACAACGAGACCACGGTTGGCGCATTGATTCAGGCTTTACAACCCGACTCACAAATCAACATTTTGAGCGAAATAACAGGCGTATCGTCCCTCGATCAACTCGTATTGGATTGGCGCGATTTCTTCACTTGGCGGCTCACGGTGGAAAGCGACTTGATGAGTCAAGGACAGTATGATGCCTTCTTAGGGCTTTATGATACGCGGGATACCAATGTCCAAGTCTTAGCTGATGAACGCTATAATCAGAATGCAGCGCCTGAGCCACAAGTCGTCACGCTCGTGCAGCCGACTGCTCCTGCAGTGGATGGTTTGCCGCAGCAGCTTGTAACCGTCCAAATCGGCATACAAGGCAGCACCCGTGAAGAAATTATTCTATTCCGATTGGTGAATAATAATTGGCAGCGGGCCGGTTGAGGACGAATCATCATGCAAAAGCGCAACGCAAAAAATGAAGTGGTGTTACAATTTTCATACAAAATTTCACCATCGCATTATGCTACAATCTGCCTATAAAAACATTATTAAAAGAACGAAGGTGTGCTATGTTGGACGACCTGCGGAGATCCGCAGATGAAGACGAACAGAATTTATTCGATGACGATGATGACGTGTTCAGTGGTGAGGTCATCCGGGGTGATGATGTGCTTTTTCTGGGCATGACCCCGATTGAGCGGATGTTCATTTCCATCTTCTTATTTATGAATGTCGCTGTATTAGGACTCGCGTTACTGTTGGCAACCGGACGACTCGGTTAAATCTCATTTTTTTCATCTTTAGCGACAATAAAACCGGGAAGCATAATGGCTCCCCGGAGTTTGTTTTATCTGGTGTGCGCCAGCCGATTAATTGTTCGGCATAAGAACTAACGTTGCTACTGCGGCATCTTCTACAGCGGTACGCGAATACACCATCGTGCGATATTGAATATTGATCCACATCTCGATCATATCATCATAATTTTCGCTATCAGGATGTCCGCTTTCTCCCGTAGTATGCACGGACAAGCTATTATCCCAATTACTCAGGTCATAAATGACGCGCTCAGACGGGCCAGAGCCAATACTAAAATCGCCATAGCCCCAATTAGTCGCATTTACAGCATTGCTCGTGCCGCTGACAGGGAACGGCCCGCGATTAAAACGATTCTCAATCGGTGCGATTCCGCTTTGCCCAAGAGGATCGCTGGTAAAAGTCACGGTATGCAGCGCACCCCATGCCCACGCGGAGCGATCTTCGCCTAGTGCCTCGACGGTTGCGGCATAACCTTCCGAAAGCGCGGCTAACAAAATATCGTCGCGTGTTTCGGTAGCATCATCTGTAGCCACATCATCCCACCAGATATTTTCTGCGTCGTTCATTAAAAGCGTTGTCGCCCACCAATCGTAACCGCCTGCTTCGGAAAACCCTTCAAGCTGATCGTTCCAGAGGTTATCGGTCAAAGCAACCCACACATTTCCCCAAAGCGCCGCATACGGGCTGTCTTTGTGCATCTGGAAGTCCCACTCCAGCAGCCAATCGCGTACCTCTGCCAAGTCTGTATCTTCGATCTGTAAATCAGCCAAAAAGGGCATAATCTCGCGGGCGCTGCCATCCAAATTATCGCCATGAATCGTTTGGAAGGTTGCGACTGTATGCGGGGCGAGTCCCTCTAACAATTCATTGATGCGCTCCCCACGATAGCCATCATCCCAAAAACGTGCGATGACGTAATTGGAGTCCGCGCCGAATTCATCACCAAGCTGATCGGCAAGTTGGTCGTAATAGGCCAACGGCACAAGCGCCTGATTGGCTGACGCAATGTAGTTACGCGCTGGATTCAGAACACGCGGGAGGTTATCAAACGGAATAAAGCCTTTCCATTCGTATTCATCCGTCCACCCCGGAACAGGCAGCAAACCTGTATGGTCAGCCGCACGAATGGGGATGCGTCCCGGCGTTTGATAGCCGATATTGCCTTCGGTATCCGCATAGATGACGTTCTGCGAAGGATTATCCCAATAAGAAAGTGCTTCGCGGAATTCTTCCCAATTGCCAGCGCTGTTCAGCCCCATTACACCTTCAAACAATGTCCCTGGTTCCAGCGCCGTCCAGCGCAGCGCAAGTGGGTCTTCATTATTGAAACCGCCAAGCGTCCCATCATCGTTGATTTGGTTATCATTAATGATAGGGCCAAAATGCGTCACGCGCACTTGGAACGAAACAGGTTCCGCGTCATCGCCAAAATTGAGCGTTTCCTCACGGACGGTCATATCACGCCATTCGCCGTTCCATTCGTACTGAAGTTCGTTATCAGGATTAACGCGGATTTGATACAAGTCCTGCGTATCGGGGCCTACATTCGTAAACGCCCACGAGATATTCTGATTATGCCCGGCAACTACACCCGGATCGGGCGAAAGCGCAAAACCGACCACATCAAACGGGCAATCAGCGCTTACAGGCTGGCAGTGTAAGCCAACTTCATACCAAATAGAGGGCATTTGAATACCGAGGTGCATATCATTCGCCATCAGCGGCAGCCCAGTTTCGGTGATGTCGCCGTGCGCCACCCAATTATTACTGCCGATGCCTGCGCCAACCGGCAGCCCGACTGCTTGTAAGTCGGCAACTTCAAAATTACCCGTGAGGCGCGTATTTATACCGACAATCCCCGCGCCGATTTCAGCGTCATAAGCTGTGGCTAAAGTATCCTCGCTAATGGGCAAATCTTCCTCATCCACAATCGTCGGCTTCTCACCAAAAGGCCATTCAGGCAACCAGTCCTCAATCATCGCTTCATCAAGATCAGCAAATAATGCGGAATAGAAGCGCTCAAAACCTTGATTACCGCTTAAGTCCAGCGACATTACTTTGCCCCAGATGAGACTGTCTATCATTGTCCAAGGTTCAAGTTCGACACTCACGCCACTTAAACCAAGTAGGCTGTAATCTAGCGCGAGTTGGGCAGGTTCACGGCTGGAAATATAGGCATTCACGCCATCAGCGAAGGCTTGAAGGTTGGCGACAACAGCTTCGTCGTAACTCTCGGCCAGTTCACGCTCGGCAACTTCACGAAAGCCCATCGTCCGCAAAAACAAGTCCGTACCCATCAAGGCCGGATTTTGTCCCGTCAGTTCTTGAATCGATCCACTGCCAATGTGGCGGAAAAACTCCATCTGCCACCAGCGATCTTGGGCATGAGTAAAGCCCTGCGCGAAAAATAGATCATGGGTGTTGCTGGCATAAATATGCGGCACACCCCATTGATCGCGCAGCACCTCCACCTGATCTTGAAGTCCATCAACAGCCAACTCCCCATCGTGCTGCGGCAGTGGGCCATCTTGTGATTGTGCGACGCTGCCAAACGACAAAAGACATAAAGCAACGAGAGCAAAAATACGCAAAAATTTCATTAGGTACTCCAAATATGCAGTAAGTAAATGGTGATTCGATTGTAGCGGATTTCGCGGGTATATGCGTATAGCTGAGTCAGTGAGATTTTGAAGCAATTAGCCATCTAACGATCCCAATTCGATCCGAATAGACTCGACGTAGCGCGCTGCTTCTGCGGCATGATCGCCTTCGGGAGCAAGTTCGATATAACGCTCAAAATCCGCTGATGCTTGTTCACGCTCCAACACCGAATAATAGAGTACGCCGCGATAGAAATACGCATCGGCATAAGTCGGGTCGAGTTCAAGCGCGGTATTGTAATCTGCGAGGACGCGATCCCATTCATAGAGAAGCATCACCATCTGCCCACGCAGGACGTAAAAACGAGCTATTTCATTAGGTAAAAATGTTCCTTCGGTAAGTTGGTTTCGATCTTCCACGAAACGGATCGCGTCGTCCATATCTGCGATAGCCAAGTCATATTCAAAAGCAAGCGCATGTAATTGGGCGCGACGTGCAAGAAAGTCAGCAAAGTCCTTTCCTCTCAAATCAGGGTGCATTCCCCCAACTAAGCGATAAAAGGGGGATTCAAGCTGCGGATATTGGACTAAATCTTCTTCGATACCCTGTAGACGTACCCAAGCGTAGTTGAGACCCTGTGGATAGAAATGACGCTCAAAATTAAAATCCAACCCCATATAGTTTGGCCTTAAAAGATCACGCGCTGTCTCTAAATCCTCCTCAACAATTGCACAATTGCCATGATAAAAATTAATATATGGCAAAATATAAGGAACACTTATTAAGCTCAAGAAATCATCATCGAAATACGGAAGGGCTAAGTCACAGCGCTCGATGGAATACAAACCCATTGCAGTTACTAAACTAGCCATAGAAGTTTGAATATCCACCCAAGCGTCTAGTGAGCTAATCGTGTAAACAGCATCAAAATCACCCCAAATTTCCCCGCCGACCTGTGCATATAGAATGGGTGAAGGTTCTAAACTTGTCGGCTGATAGCTACGCATGAAAAGGTGAAACCGCTTCTCTTCTTGGTGTAACGTCACCTGTTCTTGAATAGCGATCGTTAGAGAAGGCTGAAACTGCTCAAACGTTGCACTATCTAATGCAATTTCATCAAAAGTCGTTACAAAACGTTCTTCAAGATTAATCTGGGACTGCGCTAGATTCTGCTGCACAATCTCCAAAATTGGTTGGCTATGCTGATAAGGAAGTTGATCTAAAATCAGTATCTTTACCATTAAAGTCGTTTCCTGTCCGATTATTCTCCCATTTAAAGCCAACACCAATCCAACCAATATGAGCAATATGCGGCGCTTCATAAACTTATCCTTTACGAACCTGCTTTTTAAGTCGCTATTTGACATCTAACTCTTGTAAGCGTGATTGAAAGATAGATACCCCGTATCCATTGCAAATTTGAATCAAGGCAAACTTAGCATAATTGATACAGGTTTTATCTTCTACCCAACAAAGTTAGAATTTCGTAACCTCTATTACAATTTTATCCCAAAAATTTGGGATATAGCTCTTAGCATTTGGGATACAAAGCACACGGCCACTCGCTTTTCGGTCTATTTTAGGGTATAATAATTTGCATGATGACGCAAATTAAAGGGTGCGAACAATAGAAAAACTGTTCTCCACAGCATACCAAAACGCACTCATCGGCTAAACGTCGGTTCAACCAACTCAGAGATCAAGTCAAAAGGAGATACGCGCTCATTTCACTCTGTTAGTGCATGGGCGTAACAAAGTTATGACAGAAAATGGCAACTCGAACGGAAGCGAAAACGGAGCAGTAAACGGCTCGATTGGCATTATCCGCTCGATTAATATCAATGAGGAAATGCGCGGCAGCTTTTTAGATTACGCCATGAGCGTGATCGTCGCCCGTGCCTTGCCTGATGCCCGAGATGGGCTAAAACCCGTCCATAGGCGTATCCTCTTTGCGATGTACGATATGGGTATACGCTCCGGCACAGCCTACAAGAAAAGCGCTCGTATCGTCGGCGAGGTCTTGGGTAAATATCATCCGCACGGCGACACAGCGGTGTATGATGCGATGGCACGTATGGCGCAAGATTTCTCTCTGCGTTACATGTTAGTCGATGGTCAGGGTAACTTTGGCAGTATTGATGGCGATAGTCCCGCAGCGATGCGTTATACCGAGGCACGTCTGGCCACGATTGCGGAAGAACTCCTCACCGACATCAATATGGATACGGTTGATTTTACCGATAATTACGACGGTACCCAGCAAGAACCGCTCGTTTTACCTGCGCGTCTTCCTAATCTGTTGCTCAATGGCGCGAGTGGTATCGCCGTCGGTATGGCGACCAGCATTCCACCGCATAATTTGCGTGAACTGTCCGCGGCAATCACCTATTTGATCGACCACTATGACACGATTGAAGATGTCACCGTCGATGATTTAATGCAGTTTGTGCAAGCGCCCGACTTCCCTACGGGTGGGCAAGTGATCGTCAATGACGAACTCAAGGAAGCCTATGCCACAGGACGAGGGCGAGTCGTGATTCGCTCAACTGCTGATATTGAGGAATACAACGGCTCACTTCGCATCGTCTTTAGCTCTATCCCCTATCAAGTGGGTAAAACACCCATTATTGAGCGCATCGTCACGCTCGCCCGTGAGGGCAAATTAGATGCTGTGCGCGATCTGCGCGATGAATCAGATCGTAACGGTCTGCGCTTGGTTGTTGAACTAAAGCGCGGCGCGCAACCAAGAGCCGTCTTAAATCAACTGTATAAATATACCCAACTTCAAACCACCTTCACCATCCAAATGCTGGCGCTCACAGGTGGTGAACCGCGCACACTCAGCCTCAAGCGGTGTTTGCACGTTTACATCGAACATCGCTATGAAGTCATCGTCCGCCGCTCCGAGTTTGAGTTGAGCAAGAGGCAGGCAAGAGCGCACATCCTCGAAGGTCTGCTGAAAGCGATTTCCAACCTCGATGCAGTCATTCGTACTATTCGCGCCTCTGATGATACCGACATGGCGCGGACACAGCTTATGGCGAATTTTGAGTTAAGCGAAGCCCAAGCTGACGCAATTTTAGAAATGCAGCTTCGCCGCCTAGCCGCCTTAGAACGCCAGAAATTGCAAGGCGAGTATGATGAAGTCTTGGCGCGGATTGCCTATTTAGAGGATTTGTTAGCATCACCACAAAAAATTCTGGCCGTTATCCGCGAAGATGTCAACGATCTGGCAGAGAAATTTGGTGATGTTCGTAAATCGGCCATTATTTACGGCGAGGCCATCCTCAACGAAGCCGATTTAGTCCAAAAAGAAGATGTTGTCATCTCGCTCACCACCAATGGCTACATCAAGCGTGTTCCAGCAATTGCCTACCGAGCGCAGCGGCGCGGCGGTAAGGGCGTGATGGGGATGCAAACAAAAGAAGAAGATGTAATTAAGGACATCTTCCATGCCAATAGCAAAGACAAAGTGCTGTTTTTCAGCGATAAAGGCAAGGTCTATGCCGAGGATGCCTATCACATCCCAGAAACAGGCCGCGCCAACAAAGGCACCTTGATTCATGCCGTGCTTCCGCTCGATCAAGATGAGCGCATTACCGCCGTGCTTGCTGTTGATTCGTTTGATAAACCTGGTTGGTACTTCGTTATGGCGACCAAGTATGGGCGGATTAAGCGGGTGGATTTAGAAGATTTCGCAGCAGTGCGCCCCAGCGGGTTGATTGCCATGTCGCTAGATGAAGGTGACACGCTGAATTGGGTCAAATACAGCAGTGGCGAACAAGATGTGATTATTGTGACCGAACAAGGGCAGTCCATTCGCTTCCCGGAAGATGAAGTGCGTGTGATGGGTCGTCCAGCAGGCGGCGTAAACGCGATTAAGCTCATTGATGAAGATCGTGTGGCAGGCATGGATGTCATCACGCAAGAACACACACATATCCTCGTCGTGACACGTTATGGCTTCGGCAAGCGGACGTTGATTGAGCATTACAATCAGCAAAGCCGTTACGGACTCGGCGCACGGACACTCGCCCGTAACGAGCGCACGGGGTCAATCATTGCGATGCGCTGCATCAATGATACCGATGAAATTATGTTGATTACACGCGAAGGCATCGTTTTACGGACGAGTTTAAATGAAATCCGCGAGACAGGACGCAGTACACAAGGCGTTACCTTGATGAACGTAGCCGATGATGATGAGGTCGTTGGTGTGGCGATTATGAAGCAGGAACAACAAACCGAGGAGGAAGCGCTCGCCAGCAATCAGTAATTTTGATTACGATCACTCTGTAAAATAAGGGCAAAAAAGGCGGTTGAGTTTTCTCCCGCCTTTTTGTTTAACCCGTTTTGATGTAGGTGCTTAAGTATAGGGATGAATTCCTCATCACTCGGTACTCAGCACTCACTCCTAATTTAGTCTTCGTCTTCTGCGTCAGCCTTGCCCTTGGTGATGACTTCTGGCTCAGAAACTCCACCCTCTTCAAGCAAATCATCCTCAGCACGCGCCGCGCCCGTTTGGCTGACACGTACAAGCATTTCATCAGGATCATTGATGATAGTGATGTCTTCGCCTAGTTTAAGGTCGCTAACGAGGATAATATCTGTCAATTCCGTGAGGTGAGAAATGTCTACCTCGACAGAGTGAATCAGCTTGCTCGGCAATACTTCGACTGTCAACGTATTCGTACCATGCAGCAGAATGCCGCGACGTTCCTTCACAGCGGGGCTTTCGCCTATGATGTGAACTGGTACCTCGGTACGAATCTTGCTAGCTTGATCTACCACAAAGAAATCAACATGAATAATCGTCCCTTTAATGGCGTTGCGCTGAACTTCACGCGCCAACACCGTCACAGGTTTACCATCGACATTGAGATCGATCAAATTGGTACCGCCAGCCTTCATCAAGATCACTTCCAGCGGGCGATATGGCACTTGCAATTTAAGCGGTTCTGACTTGGGACCATAAGCCGTCAGAGGCACGATGCCCTCACGCCGGAGCTGGTTCACTTTTTTGCCAATGACGGCGCGTTCTTGTACATCTAAAGTAAAATCGGCCACTGTCGTAACTCCTGATTTCTAGCTGTAAGCGCTTGGCTTTGAGCAATTAGGAAAGTAAAAATCGAACGAAATATGCGGACATTGTATGCAAACGGATGCGCTGCGTCAATCCTGTTTACCCTATAAAACAAAAGCGCTTACCCTAATTGGATAAGCGGTTGAGCGGGTAATGGGACTCGAACCCATGACATTTTGCTTGGGAAGCAAACGCTCTACCAACTGAGCTACACCCGCAAACTGAGATGATTTTCCTCCGATTAGCTGTATTTGTCAAGTATCGGTTTATTTCATGGAAAATTAACCCGCGGTATTTATCGCTGGAAATCTTCACTTACTCCGACTTATCGAAAAGGATTTTGACACCGGTAATTTTTACTTCTTGCTGGGCAATAAAGACTTTGGAAAGTTTGAGTGAAGGAAGGGAGGTTTTATGCTCCCAAAATTTGTTATTGATAAAGCGTTCCAACTCTTTAAATGAGCTGTGTATTGTCACATACATACGAAATGTTGCGCCGTTGCCCGGCACGACCCAAAAGCCTACGACTTTAGCCTTCATAAGTTGGGATAATGTTGGACGCCCTTTATAATCGTGTTTCCCCCATGCTCTCTCATGTTCTTCAACATAGTGCAAAAATAGCTGGTTTTTAGGAAGTAACACGTTGACTCATACTCCTATAGTCTCTATTTGGAGAACAGGCTTATCTCATGGCTGTATATCGATTATTTCAACCGTTTGCCAGCACTATCACCCGGTCAGATTCCGCAAATGTGATTTTTTCAGATTTCAAGGGATTTAAGTGAACGCCGTAGTGCTTGTTTACATCAGATGCTTCGGAAAGCAACCGATAGCCAACCGCGACCTCGTCACGCCGCCGCGCTGCTTCGATTACGGTATAGAAATTGATGGCCTGCCCTGTCTGAACATAATTGGCGACTGGTCTAAGATAAACTTCTGCCCCCTCTGGATCGAACAAATCCTCGAAGACATGGATTAGTCCCTTATTTTCTGAGACTTGCGAAAGCATCAAACTCACCAGATTATCGCCGACGATAAAATCATCGGCATGAGTGGCTTCTGCTAATTGTCGATTACGCACATCACGCATTTCACTGACGATGGAGAAGCGGCGCTGAGCTTTTTCACCTATATCGCGTAAATGCAGCAGCGTAACGAGGGTGCGGGCATCCGCTTCTTGAATACTGAGTTTATCGGAATAGCTTAAGGTAATCACATGGTCGTATTGCGGAATATCCAGTGAGTCGAGCGTACGGCGATCAGTCGTGCTGCCCTGGCGGAACGTAACACGTTGATGCTTAACCTGGGCGCATTCTTGTGCGATGACTTCCTGTACTTGGAGGTCATCCGCGACAACCATAATTTCTGAACCAAGCGCTACATAATCATCCATCTCGTTGATGATGGTCGGCCCCTGTTTGTTCCATCCCAACAATAGGGTGCGTTCTGGAGCAGGCTCTAGCTGGGGGTGATCAACAATCTGACTGGCATCAATCGGATAGCTGCTCAAACCGGAAAGTTTAATGGTGTCATCATCTTGGGCAATCACCACGATTTTATCACCCAACGCGATGCGGGTATCCATTGATGGATTAAGAAGCACTTTATTATTAGCCTGTACAAGCCCCATAACAGCAGTTTTTTCGTAGATCATCAGCGCATCGGCAAACGTTTTGCCCAGCAAACTCGGCTCATCCTTAAAATAGATTTCGTCCCCGCCAAAATCCAAGAGTTCGGTATAAACCACCGATAAACCCGACTGACGGCAAGTTTGCACTGCGATGCGCGAAATTAGATCGCCCACCAGAATAAGCTGCGCTTCATCCCGTGCAACCATCCGTGCGACTTCCAAATTATGCGAATCGCGGATTTCTGCAACAATATGATAAGGTTGCGGGCGGCGGCGCGGGTGATTGATGAGCGCCAACAATATTTTGATTACGTGAGCATCTGGATCATCCGCTTCCCCAGAGAGGATAATGATGGAGCGAGCCTTGTTGGGGTTGGCGATTTCAATATCAGACATATCCATTGGGCTGCCCGTCCGGCAGACAATGCGCGTATTCCCCATTGCCTCAACCCGCGCACGGATTTCGTCTTCCATCTCGACTTTATCTTTTTCCGCCAAGACGACAATACAAGAATGTGCCTGACTCGCATTAGCGGCGGCTAACTCGGAGATGACAGAAAATACCTGCGACGACCATCCGAGAATAAGGGTATGATTTTTCTCAACGACAAAAGAGCGCCCTTTTCGCAGTTCTTCCAACCGCGTTTCGATGCTACTTGTCATCACACCGATTAAGGTGCTAAACACAAAAATACCGCCGAAGGTCGCAATCGTCATGGCTGCGATGAAAACCATACTGCTGCGAAAATCATCTCCGCCCAGCGCTCCCGCATCCATCGCGTGCATAAAACTGAGCCAAACAACCTCAATCGTATTCAAAGATGTGCCGTCCTCACGCTGAGGACTCACCCCTGCCACAGACACCATTACAGTTACGCAAATGATTAAAACAATTGTCACAACCGCCAACCAGCCAATTAATGCGATGGGGCCGCGTGACATCGTATTATCGAAGAAATAGCGAAAACGATCCACAAATGTGATTTTTCTCATCGGGCTTTACCTAAACAGTGATACAAAAAAACAAACCAAAGGTTCGCTTCTATAAGAAAGCATTAAAATACAGTGTAGTACAGACAGAAATTTTGTACAACCATTCAAGCACAATTATTCACAAATTTTTGATGTATAGTCATCCGGCAATTGTCTACAACATTCGTAGAGAATTCAGACAATTCACAATTCATCGTTCATGCTATAATGCGCGTCTCAGGCGAAAATCAGCAGAATGCAGGCGCGTCTTGAGCAAGTATCTACGTTATGGCTTAATCGGCGCTGTTGCCAGTATCGCAGCAGTGTATTTTATCACGCAGGAAATTGATCTGGAACAATTCAGATTAGCTTGGCAGCAGGCGCGATATGTCTATGCTGTTCCCTGTATTCTCTTGCTATTTGTCAGCCTATTCACACGGGCGATTCGGTGGCGGGTATTGTTGAGTAACGGTCTGCCGCTGCATCGTGCGGTGAGTATTCTTAACGTCTCCTATTTAATAAACGGCTTCGTACCTTTCCGATTAGGCGAAGTAGTACGGGCGTATCTGGCATCACGGGTTGACCCGCCCGTGCCGTTCTTTAAATCTGCCGCAACCATCATTGTCGAGCGCCTACTAGATTTGTTGACTGTCGTCATTCTGATTGCGATTGCGCTGGCTGTTGGTCCCGTCCCCGATTGGCTGCGAGGGGCGGCACTAGCATCAGGAATTGCGACTTTAGTGGGGTTTTTTGGGCTGATATTTTTCGCCAGTCAGCGTGATCTCGCACACAAATTTCTGGGACTCGGCCTAAGACTCCTGCCTGCGCTTAAGCGTTTGAATATGACCACTTGGCTGGATCACTTTTTGGACGGCCTACTGCCGCTAACTAAGTTCCGAACCCTGATGCTTGCACTTTTATGGACGGCTATCAGTTGGGGAGTCTCTGTAGCAACGGGTTATGTCGCAATGTTTATGTTTTACGACAAAGGCAGTTGGGTGGCATCGTGCTTATACATTGCGGCGGCAGCATTCGCCGTCGCGGTACCAGCGGTACCCGGCAGCGTTGGCACGTTTGAATTTGCAATAATTTTATCGCTAGGTGCTTTAGGTTTTAGCGATCAAAATGTGGCTACAGCTTTTGCATTGACTATTCATATGGCGAATATAAGTGTGTACGCAGTAGCAGGCACCATTGGGTTTATACAAGAAGGGGTCTCGCTCGGACAGATTTCACGCGGTGTCCGGCAGGTTACAGAAACCAGCGAAATAACCCCTGCATAAGTAAGGAAAAAAGTTTGAAGACAGATAAGGTGCGTATTTTGATCTGCTTACTTTACTATCTGCCCCACCGGACGGGTATGCAGCTCTATATCCAACGCATTGCGGAAGAACTCGTCCAACGTGGGCATCAAGTCACTATTCTCGCGGCACGACATCGCCTTGAACTACCCCGTGACGAGACAATTAACGGAGTCCACATTATTCGCCTCACTGCGCCTCCTATACCGATCAGCCGGGGGATGGTGATGCCTGCCTATCCCTATGCCGCGTATACCCTCATCAAACAGCATGACATCGTGAGCATCCACACACCTATGTTGGAAACAGCGCTTATCAGTTTATTGGCGAGCGCCGCCGGACGCAAAGTTATCCCTACCCATCACGGCGATCTGATTCTGCCCAAGAGTCTAAGTAATCACGTCATTCAAGGGGTGATGTTCATGCTGTATAAATTTATGGCGAAACGTGCGCCGCGCATCGTGGCCTATACCGATGATTACGCCGATCACTCCTATTATCTCCAGCCATTCCGCGAAAAAGTCCAAGTCATCTATCCGCCGATTACAATGCCAAAACCGAATCCGACGCATGTCGCGCAGTTACGGGCAGAATGGTCAGTGAATGGGAGCCCAATTATTGGCTATGCTGGACGTTTCGTTCAGGAAAAAAGACCTGATCTGCTTATTCAGGCATTGGATACGATCAACCAAAGCTATCCAGATGCCCGGATTGTGTTCGCAGGCGCGTTTGACATCCCATACGAAAATACTTGGGAAACCTACCAACCGATTGTACAGAAATATCAAGACCAGTTGATTTTTCTTGGGCTAAAGGACGATATGCAATTTATGGCGGATTACTTCGCCGCCTGTGATGTTTTAGCACTGCCGAGCGACACAGAATGTTTCGCGTTGGTGCAGGTGGAAGCCATGTTGTGTGGCACACCTGTCGTCATGACCGACACTCCCGGCGGGCGCGTTCCTGTACAGCTTACAGGGATGGGCAAACTCGCAGAGCCGCGCAATCCCCAAGCCATTGGGCAGGCGATTGTCGATGTATTGGACGATCCACAGAACTATCATCGGACGCGGGAAGAAATCGAAGGCTGCTTCTCCTTCAAAGAAACTGTAGACCGTTATGAGGCACTTTTCATGGAGTACGCTCGCCATGATTGACGCGCAAACGATTGCCCACATGACGCGCAATGAGGCGGATATGGCCTTTAAGCGGCGTGTGCAAACCATCTTTGAATGGCTTGATCCACAAGAAAATGATCTTATCTTGGATATGCCCTGTGGTCGCGGCTTTTACTTAAACATGTTCCGCTATGTGAGCAATTGCCGCATGGTCGGCGCAGAATTAGATTGGGATGTGTTGCAAAAAGCCAAACGCAATGCGGGTTATTTACCGCGCATGATGCTGAACAACACCAACATCTATGCCCTGCCTTACCCTAATAACACCTTTGATAAGGTTATCCTCTCAGAAATCTTGGAACATATTGAAGATGATGTCGCCGGATTGCGTGAGATTTTGCGCGTTCTAAAGCCGGGCGGCGTGATTGCCATTACCGTCCCGAATGCTAATTATCCCTTCTCGTGGGATCCCATCAACAAGACCTTAGAGACCCTCTTCCATACCCATATTGGCAAAGGCACACTTGCCGGAATTTGGGCCAATCACGTCCGGCTGTATACCCGCGACCAACTCCGCAACAGCGTCATTAAATCCGGACTCATCGTAGAAGAAGAACGCGCCTTTACCCATCACAGCTTCCCTTTTATTCACAATTTGGTCTATGGATTAGGCAAACCCTTGTTAGAATCGGGCATGTTGCCAGAAAGCATAGCCGCCGCGGCTGATCGAACCACCTTTGATAAAAACAACGGCAGCTTGTTAAATCCCATCAATCTTGGGCTAAAAGTCTTTAATTATTTTGATCGTGCAAATGTAATGAACGAACCGCCGCATCGCTCGACGGTCAATTTGTGTATTAAGGGGCGCAAACCTGTATGACAGACTCACCCATCCCCAACGACGACCAACCGGAAGTGATCCCAGCCGAAGAACCCGTTGAGCAAGAAAATCCCCAAGAGGACGATTTTTTTGCTAACGTTTCTATCAACACACCACACACCACCCCTAGCCCAGATGATCTATTCCGCCGCATGTCAGCCCAGCAATTCGCTGAAGATTATGTCCAACCTATTCCCCTTATCGAGTCACCCGCGCCAACCACAGAAACCAATAACATAGGCCATGATACTGTGCCTCAACGCGATTTCGAGGATTTAACCCTAGCAGAACTGACGGGGCAGTTTCTCCGAGCGCCACGCGCAACTTGGCGGGCTTTGGTTGATGTTGCCCGCACACCTAATTGGGCAGAAAGCGGCCTATCGCTCACCATCCCTGCGCCTATTCCCATCGCGCCACTAGAATCGCCTATTTATGTGAACGCACCCTTAATTGAAACTGATGAATCTCGGCGCGATGTCCTTAAATTTGCCTTATACATAGTGGCCTTTCTGAGTTCGCTTTTAGGCAATATCATCCTAGTGAGCGCCAAAACACGCTATGAATCTCTACAACTGAATCGTGCCGCGCCATTTTTACTTTTAGGTTTTTTCATTTGGATTGGCGCGGAAGTTTATGGCAGTCGTAATGGCCTAAAGCTGTGGTGGTCAGAAAGACGCGGTGACAAGCGAAAAAATCAAACCGAGCCTAGTCCAACGACACTCCTATGGCAGGATTGGCCTAAGCGCAATGTCATCATCATTGGTGTAGCGCTCTTATTCGCCGCATACACTTGGACGGGGACATCAGGCAATAAATTTACGGCAATTGGATTTTGGGCATGGATTATCAGCATCGTTCTTATTTCTCTCGCCTTTTCCCCAACAGGATGGTCGCCCTTGCGCTGGTTGGGCAACCTGCGGACACGCTGGCAAAGAGTCCACGTTAAAGGCAATTGGACGCTGGCAGCCTTAATCGCCATCATGATTTTAGGCGGCATCTTCCGCGTTTATGATTTCGGCGGCACACCGCCAGAGATGACCAGCGACCATAAAGAGAAACTGCTGGATGCGGAACGTGTGGCAGAAGGTTCCCGCGATATATTTTTCACTAACAATGGTGGACGCGAACCCGCCCAGTTTTACATGCTGGCGATTCTTTCTCGGTTGCCGGGTCTGAGCATGAATTTTGATCTGCTCAAACTGCTGGCGGTAATCGAAAGTATGATTACGCTGCTTGCACTTTGGTGGATGGGGCGCGAGGTCATTGGTGAGCGAGATCGACATTTAGGCAATATCGTCGGGTTGATGCTGGCGGCGCTTGTGGCGACAAGTTATTGGCATGTCGCAGTCACACGGCTAGCGCTGCGAATCATCTTAACTCCTCTTTTTGCAGCTTTACTCATCGGATTTCTCAGCCGTGCGTTACGTTATAATCGCCGCGCCGATTATGTCTACGCCGGATTAACGCTCGGCTTTGGCTTATATTGTTATCAAGCCGTGCGGATGCTGCCTGTTGTAGTCGTCGTCGGCGTGGGCATCGCGCTCATGATGAATCGGCGTTCCGTAGTAGAACGTGGACGCTATTTGCTCAATCTAGCGGTCTTGGTGTTGGTGTCGTTCATTGTTTTTGTGCCGATGTTTCATTTTTCGGTGCAGTATCCCGATTATTTCTGGATGAGAACTGCGGGACGATTGCTCGGTGATGAGCTTATTCAGGAAACTAATGAACAAGGCATCGTCGTCTATCGAGACGCAACCGTGCAAGAAAGGTTGGATGCTTTTGGTAAAAATCTGCCCGTTCTGGCGAGCAATATCCGTAATGCCGTCCTCATGTTTAATTGGAAAGGCGATGTCGCATGGATTAATGCCTATCCCAATTATCCGGCGATGGATGTCTTTACCGGGGCGTTGTTCATCGTCGGTCTGGCGGCATGGCTGGTTTTATGTGTGCGTACCCGTGATCCGGTTTATGTCTTGATACCGCTGATGGGTTTTATCATGTTACTGCCTTCTGCACTATCCATCGCGCAGCCTATCGAAAATCCGAGCGCGACTCGTACCAGCGGTGCGCTGCCGCCCTCCTATTTACTCTCGGCCTTTCCATTAGCGCTTCTGGCGATTTATGCACGGCGGCTCATCAACGGCTGGTTAGGTTTATTTTCCAGTGTCGCGCTGGTCACAACCGTTGTTTTGATTACATTCGCGCTCAATTCAACGCTTTATTTTGTGAAGTTCCGTGAGTCTTACGCCAATTCATCTTTACCCTATAGCGATGCAGGTCAGATGCTGCACGACTTTGCCGAAGGCAGTACTTTGGGCAACGCCTTCATGATTGCCTATAACAACTGGTGGGATCATACGATTGTCGGCATGGAAGCTGGCGTGATGCACTGGCCTAATGGGGCTTTTGCCCGCCCCGAAGAATCAGCCGACCCCTCCATTTATCTCCCAAATATGATTTATGATGCGTGGCGCTGCCGAGCCAACGAGTATCAGCTTGACGCGAACCGCAATCTCTTGTTTTTTTATAATTTACGCGATGACAATGCGGAAACGCTGCTTCGGCAGTGGTTCCCAACCGGAACAGCCACTATCATCACAACTTATCAAGTGGGCGATGATTATAAAACCTACTTTGTTCCAGCCATTGGCGAAGGGGGCTTGCAAGACTTCACCGATACCTATACGACTGCTCGTGGGTGTTAACCTAGGTAACATGCAAAGGTCACTCTGTGATCTTTAGCCAATGTGTGGTTAATAGTGAGGAATCCTCCATCTTATGGTGTATTGACTTGTGGTATTCATCGGTCTATTTTTATCCGCTGATCGCTTAGTGCAAACGGCTTAATCCATTTATGTTACAAGCCCGCCCTTTTCAGTCGCAAACACAAACAATCCCACCTCGCTCGGTCAGCATCGTCCGCAGCGATCTACTTGTGGGCGTAATACTGTTTTTTGTCATGGGGATGGGCGGCTTATTTCGCTTCGTCTCGCTCAATTGGGATGACTTTGTGCGGTTTCATCCTGACGAGCGCTTCCTGACAATGAACGTCGCGCCAAAGCTCGGTATGGGCTTTTTGAATTTTACGACCCATCGCACTGACCCGATTTCTGTAGAAGAACAAACCCTTTATTGCGCGGAGCGGAATCCAACAACTAACGGGGTTGGCGGTTATTTCGATACGCGCTGCTCAGATTGGAATCCACATAATGTCGGCGAAGGCTTATACGTTTACGGCACGCTGCCTCTATTTCTCACACGAGTCGTCGCACAAAGCCTGAATGAATTTGGCGCTCTGGGCAGCGTTTGGACGAATTATTGGACGGATTCTAACGGTTTACAATTAGTCTGGCGCTTTTTATCGGCGACAGCGGACATGATTGTGATCTTTATCGTATTCCTCATTGGCACACGTTTGCATGGTAAATGGGTCGGACTGTTGGCGGCGGCTTTATATGCGGCCTGCGTGTTTCCCATTCAACAAGCGCATTTCGGCACAACAGATGCCATGAGCAATCTGTTCGTCACACTGGCAATTTATGCCGCGGTGCGGGTACAGGTCGATGGCAAATTAAGCGCGTATGCATTGTTTGGGCTGGCGTATGGCATGGCGCTGTCAAGCCGGATCAATGTGCTGCCTGTAGTCGGATTGCTGATCGTTGCTGCTGGCCTGCGGATACTGCCTGCTCTCTTGGGACGAGACGCGCAAGAAGAACGCAATCGCATCATAACCTATAGCATAGGTGGATTGGTGTTGGCAGGTTTCATTACTATCTTTACGTTCCGCCTCTTGAATCCATACGCCTTTATGGGGCCGGGTTTTTTCGGGCTACGTCCTAATCCTGCATTTTTAGACGATATCGCCACCGCCCAAAATTTGGTTAGTGGAAAAGCGGAAAGCCCGCCTAATTATCAGTGGATTGGGCGCATCAATTACTTGTTCCCTTGGCAAAATATCGTGCTTTGGGGGATGGGAATCGCGCTTGGTTTAAGTGGATGGTTCGGTTGGACATGGTCAGGCTGGCGGGTGCTGCGTGGTAAGCCGGGATCGCTTCGCAATTTACTGTTATTCGGCTGGATTCTGGTATATTTCGGCTGGCTGGGTGGCAATTGGGTCGCCAGTATGCGCTATTTCTTGGTGCTTTATCCAGTATTGTGTGTGCTGGCGGCATGGGCGCTGGTTGAACTGGCGCGGCCTACTTTTTCCAAAACGCCTAAAATTCGTCCGTTGGGCGCGGCGCTGCTTATCGGCGTGGTTGGATTTACTTTCTTATGGGCGGGGATGTTTACCAATATCTACCGCCATACAGCAACATTCACGCAGGCTTCTTATTGGACGTGGGAAAATGTGCCGGGTGATTTCGCTATGCGGATTGACGGTGCATCTCCTGATGTCCCACTGCTGAACGTAGGAATTTATAATACTAATCCCATCACAAATCCCGATCTCATCCCAATTGAAAATTATCTTTTTGAAACAGCAACCCGTTATCAAGATGGTCAATCCGCTGGTTCGACATTTAAGCCAACCATCGACGGCACGGTGAGCAGCATCCACGCGCCGCACTTAGGCGATCTCGGTGATGATGCTGGTGCCGAGACAGTCAGCATCACGATTACTCATCAGGAAACTGGCGAAATCGTTGGCACGGCGACATTGACAGTCGATTTAACCCGTTCCGCCCATCCGTTGGGAAATGCTTACGATATTCCGTTTGATGCGCCGATGCAGGTGCAGGCATATCAGAATTACACACTCAATGTGATAGTCAGCGATGGCCCCGTAATCGGAGCAGGATCGGTCATGGCGCTCGAATCCGCTTGGGAAGAGGGGATGCCTGCCAACGTATGTACCTTACCAGACGGGACGACCTTAGCCGACGATCCCCCTGCCGGTATGTTTACGATTTATACCTGCAACGGGCGCTCTGTCTGGGCGGGATTATTGAATGGTTATTTATTCAATACGCATGACGAAGATGATGTCACAAAACTTCACCGTATGACGACGATTCTCAGTCAAACCGATTACATCATGGTGCCGACCAATCGCCGTTATGACACACACTCACGCAACCCGTCCCGCTGGCCTCTGACAAATCGGTTTTATGAGGCACTTTTCAACGGCGAACTCGGTTTTGATCTGGTAGAGACATTCCAAGAGACCTTTGAACTGGGGCCACTGCGCGTTTCCGATCAATATTTGCCGACGTATGATGCTCCCCGCTGGCTCAATGAATTTGAGCCGGAAGAAGCCTTCACAGTCTACGATCATCCCGTCGTGTTCATCTTTAAAAAACGGGCGGATTACTTACAAGAGAATGCCCAAAATATTCTCTACGGCGTATCGCTAACTCGAACCGATAACGCCGGTTATAGCTATGATGACCCCACAATTACCAACATCCAGACCTTATCATCGCTGCAAGCCGATGTCTCCCCTACTGGCTTGATGATGACCGACGATATGCGCCAAACGCAGTACAGCGGCGGCACATGGTCGGAGCGCTTTAACAGCCGCAGTCCGATTAACACGCAGCCTGTTGTAACCGTCTTAGTTTGGTGGCTCATCATCGTCGTTTTTGGATGGGCGGTATGGCCTTTACTTTTCGCGCTGCTCCCCGGTTTAGCAGATCGCGGTTATGGCGTAGCGAAATATGTAGGCATTTTGCTCACGGGCTGGTCTACGTGGGTTGTTTCCAGTTTGCGCGTCCCGGTTTGGTCGCAAGCAGGCATTTTCGGCGCGTTATTGATTCTCGCGCTCATCAGTGCATTCACGGCCTTCCGAAACCGCGAAAAATTAATCGTCTATTTAAAAAAGCGCTGGCAGCTTCTGATTTGGATCGAAGTGATTAGTTTTGCGTTGTTCTTATTTATGTTGGCGGTTCGGCTGACTAATCCTGATTTATGGCACAGTTCATTCGGTGGCGAAAAACCGATGGACTTCGCTTACTTCAATGGAGTCCTCCGCAGCACCATCTTCCCGCCGATTGACCCTTGGTATGCTGGTGGCTATCTCAATTACTACTACTTTGGCTTTGTCATCGTCGGCACACCTACCCTGCTTTTAGGCGTGATACCGTCGATTGCCTATAACCTGATTTTACCGACTCTATTTTCATTAACCGGAATAGCGGCTTTTTCAGTCGCGTTCAATGTCGTAAGCGCATGGCGCGGCAAAGCAGACGACGCGCTGGAAGAATCGGGCGCACAAAACACACTGCTTACTGAGATTCCAAAAGAAGAAAAAGTTAAACGCCGCACATTGGGTAATCCTTGGGTCGCTGGGATTATGGCGATGGTGATGGCAGTCCTCTTGGGCAATCTGGATACCGTGCGGGTTTTCGCTAACGGTGTCGCCAAAATGGGCGGCTATGAAATTCCACAGGGCTTCGATTGGTATCTGCGGGAGCGCGAAGAACGGGCGTATCAAGTAGCAACAGGCTTAACCTTTGAACAAATCGCGCAGGATGCCACCGCCCAACAAGAGATCGGTTCAAGGATTTCGGAGGCTTCAGTCGCGGATAGCTTCGGCGATCATATCGGCTATGAGGTTTTCAAAATCACTTCGCTGGTTGAGGGCTTAGTGGGTGGCGCAGGCAAATTACTGCAAGGCCAGCCACTTTATGTCTCACCAGATCGTTGGTTTTGGGCGCCTACGCGAGTTATTGCGGAAATTCCGGAGGTTAACGATTTCTCGATTGCGGAGATGCCTTACTTTACCTATCTCTACGGCGACATGCACGCCCACATGATCGCTATGCCGCTGATTTTGTTTGTGGCTGTATTTGTCTTTAACGAACTCATCATCGCGGGTCGGGAACGACGTTCAAAACTGGCACAATGCGGGGCGCTGCTGGTCGGCGCAATTGCCGTCGGTATGTCCAAAGCGGTTAATTCGTGGGATTGGCCGACGCTGACAATTTTGAGCGTTCTCGGTTTAGGCTATGCGTGGTGGCTGACGTGGGGAAAGATCAACCGACACTCGTTGCTGAACATGCTGGTGCGGATTGGCGGATTTGTCACGCTTACTGTACTTGTCGTCAAGCCCTATGATGCCTTCTTCGCCACTGCGTTTACTAAAATTCAACTCTGGGGCGGCGGTAATACGCCGATTTGGGCCTATCTCGATATTCACGGCCTGTTTATTTTCATGATTTTCTCGCTACTCCTATGGGAAACAGCCCGTTGGATGCGCTCAGTAAAAGTAGCCGCCCTTCGCGGCAAAGCGCCCTTGCTCTTGGCGCTGACTTTCGCCATCATCATCGTGTGGTTAGCTGGACTTATGATTTTCTTCCGGGGGGAACGCGCCGCCTTAATCGTACTGCCACTGGTGGCATGGATTGGGCTGCTGTTCTTCCGTCCGGGGCAATCGCGCTCGATGCAATTTGTCCTCGTGTTAGCCGGACTCTCCCTTTGCATTACGCTCGGCGTGGAATTTGTCGTACTCGGCGGCGATAACGGGCGACAAAATACGGTTTTCAAGTTCTATAATCAGGTGTGGTTATTCTTGAGTGTGGTCGGTGGCGCAGCTTTTTCATGGCTCGTCGCCAGTTCAATCCGCTGGAAGCCGAAATTGGTCATCCCTTGGTATGCGGTGGCAACAACTTTGGTTCTCATGGCGGTGCTGTTTCCGATTATGGCAACACGCGGCAAAGCCGTGTTCCGTCTCGCCCCGAATACCCCTGTCTCGCTTGATGGCATGGCTTATATGCAGTTTGCCAGCTACGGCGAAGAAACAAATCGTGTGACGGTCAATGGGGTCGATCAAGGCATCTATGAAACCCTTTCCTTGCCAGATGATTACACGCTCATCCGCTGGTTACAAGAAAATATTCAAGGCTCGCCCGTCATCATTGAGGCACAAAGCTACGGCTCAGTTTATAAATATGGTGGACGCATCGCAATCAATACCGGGCTACCTTCGGTACTCGGCTGGGATTATCATCAAACGCAGCAGCGCTCACTTTCTCCCATGCCTCAAGTCGTCCGTCAGCGCGGGGCAAACGTCAACGCATTTTACACTACGACGGATGTGAATCAGGCCGGAGCCATTCTGCGGCATTATGAAGTAAGTTATGTCATTGTCGGCTCTTTGGAACGCGCACGTTACAGCTTATCCGGCGGACTGGATAAACTCGCTCGCATGGTCGATCAAGGCATGTTGAGCATTGTTTACGAAGAAGGGTTATCGACGGTCTACAGCGTCAATCAAGCAGCGTTGTCGTCCATCCCTATTGTCGATTTAGGGACAGTCATCAATTTACAAACCGGGCAGTAAGCGCAATAGCGCGAACACAAAAGGCGGATACATTACGTGTTTTTCGATTGGTTAGCCAAAGAAGGCTGGATCATTGTTAATTGGTGGCTGCTGGTCACAATCGCAGGCTTAACCGTTCTGCCGTTGATGACGCGCCTCTTAGGTGGATTGCCAGATCGCGGCTATACCTTAGCCCGACCTGCCGGAATCCTGCTGGTATCGTTTGTCTTTTGGCTACTGGCAAGCCTCGGTTTTTTGAACAATACCCCCGGCAGCGTCCTCATCGCTTGGTTGATTGTGTTGGCAGGCTCGATAACGGTCTGGTTTAGCTATCAAGAGCGCTTTAACCTGCGGGATTACTGGCAAGAAAATCGCACGGTTATTATTGCTACCGAAATCTTGTTTGTCCTCCTATTGGTAAGTTGGGCGACGGTACGCGCTTATCAAAATAATTTTTCTGGCACTGAAAAAATGATGGATTTGGCGTTTATGAGCGCCGTCCAGCGCAGCGAAACTTTTCCGCCGAATGACCCTTGGTTGTCTGGTTATGCCATCAGTTACTACTACTTCGGTTATGTGATGGGCGCAATCCTCTCAATGATGAGTGGAATCTGGGCGACCAGCGGCTATAACATGCACATTGCGATGTTGTTCGCCCTAACAGGCACAGCCGCATTTGGCATAACTTATAACCTTGTGCGCTCAAGGGCGCGTTATTCAGGCAGTCATCTCGATCAGCAACCGCTCCGTCGAACAGCCATCTTGACTGGCTTACTAGCGATGGTGTTCATGATTTTGCTCGGCAATTTTCATACCCTAATCATTCAAATTCCGTATCAAAACATCAGCGTTTCCGAAAGTTATTTGCGCTTTTGGGATGCCAAAAACCTCGATACGTATGGAGGCCGTACCGAGCCGATTAATTTGCTTTCGGCGGAAAGCGCAGATCGCGCTAATTGGTGGTGGTTTGATGCCAGCCGGACGATTACCGAACGCGACCTCAATAATCAGCGCGTCAATGAAGTGATTAACGAGTTCCCACAGTTCAGTTTTTTACTGGCGGATAGCCACCCCCATGTCATGACGCTCCCTTATGTGCTGCTGGCGATGGGACTGGCGCTGAATACCCTCCTCATCGGGCGGAGGCCAGACATCACACAAACGCTGTTTTATGGCTTGTGCGTGGGGTCGCTCATCTTCCTGAATACGTGGGATGCGCCGATTTACCTTACGCTGCTGGTGGCGGCGGACGCACTCCGGCGGCTCATCAAAAATGGCAAACTCACGCTTTTAGACTGGCTGGAAATGTCTGCCTTCGGTGTCGTCCTGCTGGCGATAACGGTGCTGGCCTATCTACCCTTCCTCGTCGGATTTAGATCGCAGCTTGGCGGGGTGCTGCCGAACACACTGCATCCGACTCGCTTTCAGCAGTTGTTTGTCATGTTCGGGCCCTTCTTCCTTATTCTGATCTTTTTCCTCGCCGTAGAAGCATGGCGTGGACGCAATGAAGGACGAATCAACTGGAGATTTGGCTTGTTAAGCGCAGGCGGAGTCCTGCTTGTTTTGGTTGGCAGTTTCGCCTCGCTCCTGATTGGCGGACGACTCTCTCCACAAATTTATAATACAACAACCCAATTTATTGAACAGAACGGAGGCTGGACTCAAGTCATTGGTGAACTCGCGCTGCGACGGCTGGAACGGATCCTTACACCCGTCTTTTTGCTGGCGGGAGTTTTAATTATCGTCGCTCGATTGTTTCCTGGTCTTAAGCCCAAGCAAAAAAATGTAGAAGATGGGGAAAATGCCACAACGTATTCACCCGCAACAGGATTTACATTGGTGCTGATCGGGGTCGGCTTGATGTTGATTTTAATCCCCGAATTCGTCTATCTACGTGACAATTTCGGCACCCGCATGAACACAGTTTTTAAATTCTACTATCAAGCGTGGGTGGTTTTCAGTATTGCCAGCGCTTATGGTGTATATACTTTTCTAGGTGATAAAGAACTGCGTCTGCCCGCGATGCCGCTGCGCGTCCTCTTCGTAGCGATACTCCTATTTGTTTTAGGGGGCGGGATGTTGTATCCGATCATCGGCATTTACAGCCGTACTCAACTTGAAGGCGGCAGCGCTGGACGCAGCGGCACAACCCCAACTTTAGATGGCGGCTCATCAGTGGTGCGCGGCGGATTAGACGATTACGAGGCATTGATGTGTCTGCGAACTGTCACCGCCACACATAATGATGTGACGGTAGCGGAAGCCGCATGGAATGGGTCTTATGATTTCGGTGGTTCAGGTCGCACAGGCGCTTTGACAGGATTACCCTCAGTCTTAGGCTGGCGTTACCATGAAGCACAGTGGCGCGGAACAGCCTTTGAGTCGTCAGTTGGGACGCGCTTGGAAGATATTGAACGACTTTATCGGGATATGACATTAGACAGCGTACTATCGATCCTCACTCAATATAGCATCGATTATATTCTGTATGGGGTTGTTGAGCGCGAGTATTATGGCACGGCAGGCGAAGATAAATTCCGCCAGAGTTATGAAATAGTGTGCGAGGCGGGCAACACGCGCATTTATCGTGTGCCGCAGCCAACAATCTTCACAAGACAATAACGTCTAAATACAGAAAGTTTGGAACTTAAACCAATATGGAAATTACAGCGCAGCCCCCCGCGCAAGAAATCTCAAATCAGCTTGCGGAAGTTCGGCCTATTATGGTCTCAGCCGGAACAATTGCCGTTGTTATTTTGATCTTGATCTCAGTGGGGCTGCGCTTGGCAGCACTCGGCAGCGTCCCATTGACGGAAACTGAAACGCGCCAAGCACTTTCTGCTTATCGTTCTACAACGCCGGAAGCATCAGGGAACGCAATTACATCCGATAGCCCTATTCTATTCGTCGTGCAGCGCATCGCTTTTGGATTAGTCGGTGGCAGCGAGGTAACGGCACGTATTCTGACAGCGCTTGCGGGAGCAGTCTTGACTTGTTTGCCACTGCTTTTTAGTGATCTGATTGGACGTGCGCGAGCGTTTTTGTTTGCGGTGCTGCTTACTTTTTCGCCTGTGATGATCGCTGCCTCGCGCTTGAGCAGTGGCACAGTGTGGGCGATGGTTTTTGCCACAATCGGATTATGGGTAATCTGGCGCTATTATGAGCGACGTGGCGACTCTCAACCGGCAACAGCCTACGGTGTGACAGCTTTTATGGCCTTCGCCGCACTAATTTTCCTCTCTGAACCGGGCGGCTTGGTATTGGCGCTTATTATAACAGGCGCAGGCGCGGCAGCACTTATTTTGACCGTACTTGATGCCCCCGATGATGCGAATCCAGTTGGTGATAATTTGTTAGCAGGTATCCGCACACAATTCAGCGGCTTCCCTTGGCAGGCCGGCGCAATCGGCGCTGTATTGCTAGTATTGATCGTCAGTACTGGATTTATGTTGTCTCCCCAAGGATTAAGCACCGTCGGCGCAACCTTGAGTGGGTTTTTTACAGGCATCACCGAATCAACACCGGGGCATCCGCTGTTTTTCCCGCTTGTCAACAGCTTGTTTTATGAACCTTGGTTATGGATATTTGCGCTGGGCGCGGTTTGGTTATTGGTACGAAGAGAAGCACTTGACTTCACCAATCGCTTTTTTATTTTCTGGCTTATTTTTGCTGGATTTGCTTCAATTTTGTATCAAGGGGCAGGCGCAGCCCATGCACTTTGGCTGGTTGTGCCTTTGGCAGGATTAGCCACCTATTTATTAAGCGATGCCCTGCTGGAAGATGACACCTCTCCCCTTTGGATTGATACGCTGCTCGATAGAGAAGAGGAGCGCACCGAAAGCGTCATTTGGAGCAAATGGCTGCTGGCGTTTTTGATGTGTGGGCTTTTGGTCATGATGGGGCTGCATCTGCAAATTGTCGCACGGGGCATACTTAAAGTGGGCGATGGTAATCTACGCAGTTTTTTCACCTTAATCGGGCAAGGGCAATTCCAGTTTGAAATGCAAAGCTTGATTTGGCTCGTGATGACGCTGTTGTTTATGGGGGTCGGTTATATGCTCGCCGCCAGCATTTGGGGCAATCGAATACCACTACAAAGCGCAGTACTTGGGACTTTCGCCTTCGCACTCATCACAGGAACAAGCGCGGGATGGGATGTCAGCGTGACCAACGCCAGCGATCCGGTGGAATTATGGCATATTGAAACCGCCACCTCTGATGCTGCCCTCCTGCGCCAAACAATGATCGAACTTTCTGATCGCGGGGCTAGGGGTTTTCCGCTACTTCCGGTGGCAGTCCTCGCACCCTCCGATGGCATTATTGCTTGGGAACTGCGCGACTTCCCCAATACGACGTATATTCAAACTGTCGAAGAAGGCCGCACCCTACCTATCGTCCTGCTGCCAGATTCACTAACCGAGCCGGACTTAGGCGGCGCGTATGTTGGGCAAAAATTCACCCTCACACATGTATGGAGTGGGAATTTACCCGGTTTCGATGCACTGCCCTGGTGGGTTATGCGGCGGGTTCGTCCGCCTCTATTTAGCCCGTCTCAAGTTTATATCTTATGGGTGCGGCAGGATGTTTTTGATGGGCAGCAAATCGGGCAGTGATGTAGAGTGAGGAGAAAACCGCGCAAGCGTGTATATGACAGCGAAACAAGTAAGAACTTCTTAAGCAATGCGCTTTACGCTTGTGTGGATAAAAGTAGGCAAATCATTGATAAGTGAACAATTTTTCCAGAATGCTGAAACATCCCAGAGTCGAGAAGATGTCTCTCATGGTGATTTATCTCCGTTGATCGCGGCTTGCCTGCGTGGGGATCAATCCAGCTATACACAGCTTTATGACCATTTTGCGACGGGTATTTATCGTCTGTGCTACAGCTTGGTTCTTAATCGTCAAGATGCTGAGGATGTGATGCAAGAGACGTTTGTCTATGCTTTCAAAAATCTCCAGCGTTTCGATCCATCACGAGCATCGCTCAAAACATGGCTATACACCATCGCCGTCAGCCGCTGCCGCAACACGTATCGGCGTAAATGTCTGCCTCAAATCAATTGGGGACAGTTGTTCCGGCTTGATGTGGCGGGGCCAAAATCCGAAACGCCTGAAGCGGCCTTAGCCCATCGAGCAGCACAAGAAGCTTTAGCCTCCGCATTGGCCTCATTATCGCCTCAATTACGTGAAGCTATTGTGCTGCGTTACGGACATGGCCTGACATATCGTGAAATCGCTGAGGTAATGGATTGTCCGCCCAAAACGGCGGAAAGCCGTGTGCGTTTGGCACATGATCGACTGCGCGGACTGCTGCTGCCGATGGGTCAGGGATTGCTTGAGGAATTGCTCAGTATTTAATCGTTATCAACCATCACACGCACTGTAAAACTAAGAGATGAATCGCAAGAAAACATGATGCTCAACTTTAAAATTCGTTATTGTAAGATTCGGATGGTCGCCTTTGTTCATAGCGAACTATCGCTCAAAGCAAAACGGCGCGTCGCCCGTTATATCGACGAATGCCCGGCGTGTTATGCGGAATATCAGCGTGTCCGCGAACTTAAACGCGAATTAGACTACCGACTGCCCACCTTTGCACAACCAAAAAATGGGCAGTTAGATCGCGTTTGGATGGCAATTTCTTCTGAATTGAATACACGCAGACCACATCGGACGGTCTTTCAACGGTATCGTGCCAGCACAAGCGCGGCGGTTATCGTGCTGTTGATTGCGCTCTTACTTCCGCTGACAATGGGCAACAGCAGCGTTTCACGGGCTTCCGCCACGCCACCTGTCCCTACGAACCCAATTTCTGTCGCTACGACGGATACACCGGGGACGATTCGCTTGGTTACGGCTGCCACAGTCACAAGCGTAGAAACGGCAGGCATAAGCGCGACCCGCCTCCAACCAGAAGCGGCTCCATCAGCAACACCTATCCCTGTTACTTGGACAGGAAATTAACCAGATCATCATTTAATGAGGACTTATGACGACAATTGACCAACCGCTTTCTACACCGAGAAGGCTTTCCCACGAGGATCAACCAAATGCCCTGAATGGGCTTTTTGCTCGTGCCTACACGCTGAACTGGGAAATGATTATTTACATCATCATTTTTGCCCTAGCGTTGTTCACGCGCTTCTATGCGCTTGGTGAGCGTGTCATGAGCCACGACGAAAGCCTGCATACGCTCTATTCGTATAACCTCTACAACGACGGCAACTTTGAGCATACGCCGCTGATGCACGGGCCGATATTGTTCCACTTTACGGCGTTTTTCTATTTTCTGTTTGGCCCCAGCGATTTCAGCGCCCGCATTTACGCGGCAGTCTTGGGCATCCTAATTGTGATGTATCCATTATTGTTCCGACGCTGGTTAGGACGATGGGGGGCGATTTTAGCATCCACGATGCTGCTGATTTCACCTTTGATGATGTTCTACAGCCGTTACATCCGCGAAGATATGCCAGCCATTATCGCCTCGATTACAATGGCTTACGCGATTTTGATGTATTTAAGCGGGCCAGAAAACCAGCGACGACGCGCTCATTGGCTGTATTTACTTGCAGGGGCAATGCTCTGGAACTTGGCTTCTAAAGAAACAGCCTTTATCTATATCGGCATTTTTGGTTTGTTTGTTACACTGTATTGGCTGACGCGCATGGCACAGCATTACCTTAACCTAACTGGCAAGCCCATTTTCTATACCATTGCCATAGGCTTTATGTTGGCTGTACTAGCAGCGCTAGGGATGATCGTCGTCGTCTCTGTATCGTTTAATAGCAATTCCACCTCACAAACGATTGCCTCCACATTGGGCATCGAACCTGCTGCCAATAATGAGCTTATCATTACGCTGAGTGATCGGCTGCGCTTCCTTGGAAATCAATTCGGAACGATGTTCGAGGGAAAGGCCGTCACCAATGATTTTGTCGGCTTCCTAAGCTGGACGGGAGTTGTCATCACTTCGCTCCTTAGCATCATCATTGGAACAGCGCTTTGGGCCTATAAATCTGGCAAAGCCATGTTCACCATCCCCGACCTCATCGCAATCCCTCTGACCTTGATTACGCTGATAGTGGTCGCTAATGTGACGACGCTCGGTGTTGGGCTATTGATCGCCACCTCGCTGGCACTGGTTTATGCAGCCATTCGTCTTCGCACGATCTCGCCCCTGACGATGGGTATACTGTACGTAGGCGCAGCAACCGCAGCACTCGTTATTTATTGGGTGATGCAAAGGTACGATATTCTGCCCAAAGCTATTGAGGGGGTGGGCGCGAGCTTCGATAGAGCAGCAGTGCTGATTCTTTTGTTGGCAGCCGTGATCGGCACAGGTCTAGCGGTGGTCGTGTTGCAATCGGCTGGAAAGCGCAGTTTTGGCCGCCGCACAGTCCTTCTATTAGCCATAATTATCCCGTTATGCCTTGTCTTCTTGGTCATCGAAGAAGAGACCCGAGTCCACCTACCACGAGAAGACAACTCGATCACCGCAACCCCAATTATATTGGCGTGGGTGCTAGGTGGGATTGCCCTTGTCGGTATTATTTATCTTAAGCGGCGCGGACTGTTTAAAGAACTTGAGCGTTTTCCAGAATTTGATGTCTTGATGCTGATGGGGTCGCTCATTCTACCTTGGGTCACTGCCGTCTTTATCGTCTCTGCACATGGCAATCCACAAGACTTTATAGACATTGGCAACAGCCTCGCTCCATTCTTACGAAATAATATTCCGGTTGGCGAGGTAAATCCGGGACAAGAAATTGAGATGGTCGGGCGGGTCTTCCTCGGCTTCCTCGCTTGGGTGCCGATGATTACAGTGGCTATCGTCGCTGGGTTAGCATGGGATTGGCGACGCTGGTTAGTCAGTTCGCTCATTTTTCACGCCTTATTCGTCTTTTTCTATACCACCATTTTCACCAATATAGAGGGTCTTGCCACAGGCATGATCTACAGCTTGCAATATTGGTTAGAACAGCAAGAAGTTCAGCGCGGCAGCCAGCCTCAGTATTACTATCTGCTCGTTATCATGCCATTCTATGAATTTTTGCCCGTTATCGGCGGGGGACTGGCAATGACCGCCGGAATGGTCATGTTCTGGCGTAAGAATCGCGCCCGTCAGCAACCACAGCTTGAAGCAGCAGTCGAAGCTATTGGCTTTAGCGATGATATCCAATTGGTTGACGCACCCAGAGAAGAGCCTTCGCTCACTGCCCTACTGGGTGAAGATGATCGACAGATGATCGTGACTGATCCTATCGAAGTCGTCATCGAAGAACACCACTTGGAACGCGGCATATCGGTTGCGCCGGAAGATCGGCTGACGCAGCTTCCGTTTTTGTTGTTCGTTGGCTTTTGGGGTGTGATGAACTTGCTGGCTTTTACGTTAGCAGGGGAAAAAATGCCTTGGCTCGGCACCCACATGACGGTGCCTTTAATTTTACTTACGGGCTGGTACTTTGGCGGCATCGTTGAACGGATTGATCTGCGGAAATTTATAGAACGCGGCTGGATTTATCTCATTTTGCTGCCCTTGCTGTTTATAACCATGTTCCAAATTATCGCGCCGTATCTGGGTGGCAGACCGCCCTTTCAGGGTCAGGAACGCATCCAGCTTTCATGGACGTATGGTTGGTTAGCCGCCGTAGGGATCAGTGCGGTATTGATTGCAATCGTTTTCCGGCTGACAGAGCGCACCGGTTGGCGACATCTGCGGCAGATGTTTGCAATCGCTCTATTCAGCGTTTTAGCCGTTTTCACCCTCCGTTCAGCATGGACAGCGGCATTTATCAATTATGATCTAGGCAAAGAATTTCTCGTCTACGCTCACGGCGGTCCCGGCAATGGCCTCGTCGTGGAACAATTAAAAGAGCTAAGTCTGCGGACAACAGGCGGCATGGACATCAACTTCGCTTATGATGACGGGATGCACTGGCCTGGTTTATGGTATTTCCGCGACTTCACGAACAAAGTGGGTTTCGGCAATAACCCTACGTTACAGCAAATTGATGCCGCCTCGGTTGTGGTCGTTGCCAATGAAGGGCTGGCTTCTGTGCAGCCACTTCTACAAGATCGCTTCCAAGAGTTTACCTACGTCCGCATGTATTGGCCGATGCAGGATTACTACGATCTTACTTCGCAGCGGCTGAATGATCTATTTGATTTCTCCAGCGCCAACACAACAGCAAGTAGCACACGACGCGGGATTTTCGACATTTGGTGGGCAAGAGATTACACCACCTACGGAACTGCGGTAGGTCGCCAGTTTGAAAATACCCAATGGCCTTTAATGGATGAACTGCATTTCTTCGTGCGGAAGGACATCGCAGCCGAGGTCTGGCAGCTTGGCACGGGAGATGGAACTGCTACCTCCGCCATCGAGCAGCAGCCCTCCAGCGCATGTGTGACGAATTGGCAGCAGTTAAGTGCTGATATAGTCTTTAATACGACAAATTCGCCGCTTCTCAGGCCAATCAGTCTTGCGGTCAGTCCCGATGATCGTCTTGTGTATGTGGCAGAGGAAGGTGGAAACCGCATTAGCATCTTCACTTCTGAGGGTCAATATGTGAGCAGTTTTGGGCAGCAAGGCACTGGCGATCAGCAAGGTGCATTCTTTGAACGCCCGCATGATGTCGCCTTCGCACCAGATGGCAGCTTTTATGTCGCCGATTTCTGGAATCATCGCATTCGCGTATTTGACGCACAAAACAATGCCATTAATGCTTGGGGGCAGCCTAGTTTCGTCGGATTCGATGCGCCAGAGCAGCCTGTGGACGGTTTTTATGGCCCCCGTGATGTGATCGTCGGGAGTGATGGCAGCGTCTATGTGGCGGATACGGGCAATAAGCGTGTGCGCGTTTACAGCGCGGAAGGTGTATTCTTGCGCGATATTGGCGGCGGCGGAAGTCTCCCCGGTGAACTTGATGAACCAGTTGGTTTAGCGCTCGCGCCGGATGGTCGATTGTTCGTAGCGGATACATGGAACAGACGAATTTCGATCTTCGACAGCAACGGTACATTTATCACCAGCTTTAACGTTGAAGGTTGGACGGGCAAACCGAACAGCCTGCCCTATCTGGCGCTTGATGCTGCACGGAATATGCTGTACGTAAGTGATGGCGACGCTGGACGCATTCTTGTTTACAACACGGCTGGCGAATGCGTAGGTGCCTTTGGGCAGTATAATATCGAACAACCCAACGCCACCCAATTCGCAGCAATCGGCGGCCTCGCGCTCGACAGCGTTGGGAATTTGTATGTCAGTGATACGGGTAGTGCGCGTGTCCTGCGCTTCACACCGTTCCCTGAATCTGCGGTGGAATTGAACAGCGCACCTGATGATAGCTTTGCAATTGAAGGTTTGGCAAACCAAGCGGAGGCCACTCAGGAAGCACAGGCCGCTGATGCTGAATCGACGGAAGAAACACCCCCCGAAGCGACATCCGGACAATAAAAAGCGTCTTTCTCTCAGGGGTAATCAAACAAATTGCCCCTGATTTTATCGTTTCGTCGATTGTCATACTCGCCTTGACACGTTGTAACACATATGTTAGAATCGGCTCTTAGGTTTTTAGAAGAAGTGGGTTGATCCCCACTTTTCGTTTTATTAAGCGGATAAGCATTTGTTCTAGCTGGCCCGCTCCTCATTCAATTGCCCTGCATGGGCGAGCAGGGAGCCTACACCAGCCTATTCCCCTAAGTCTCGCGGGAGCATATAGTAAACAACACATGAAAAATGAGTTCGAACTCGCCTTTAATGAAATCGCAGAGTTACGAGTCTTGCCTCAAGAAGTCGTTTTAGAGGCTTTACAGACTGCCCTCATCTCAGCCTATCGACGTGACGCAAATGCCAGTGCAGCGCAGCGCGTTGATGCCACCATAGACCCCGGCACAGGCCGCGCTCGTATCTTTGTTGAAAAAGAAGTCGTCGAAGACGTTGAAAATCCCAGAACAGAAGTCGATCTGGAAAAAGCGCGTTATTACGAGCCGGAATCGAATCTAGGCGATACGGTCATGGTGCAGGTGGAAGGCACGACGAAGAAATTCGGGCGCATCGCCGCACAAACCGCCAAACAAGTGATTCTCCAAAAAATTCGTGAGGCGGAGCGTAATGCCCTGTTTGATGAATATGTCGATAAAGAAGGCGACATCATCAACGCGCAGGTGCAAAGCATCAATTCTGCCGTCATTACGCTCAGTTTGGGTCGTGCGGAGGCTATTCTGCCCCGCGCACAGCAAATCCCCGGCGAGCGCCATAAACCACATGACAAACTGCGCGTTTATGTGATGGAAGTAAAACGCACCAATCGCGGGCCACAAATCGTCGTCAGCCGCGCTCATCGCAATATGCTGCGCCGCCTGCTTGAGTATGAAGTCCCCGAAATTTTTAATGGGCAAGTAGAAATCAAAAATATTGCGCGTGAAGCGGGTTATCGCTCCAAAGTCGCTGTTGCTGCCTTGCAAGACGGAATCGATCCCGTCGGCGCTTGCGTCGGGATGCGGGGTATTCGCATTCAGAACATCGTCAAGGAACTTCACGAAGAGAAAATCGACGTGATTGAGTGGAATCCGAATCAAGAAATTTTTATCGCCAAGTCGCTTAGTCCTGCCCGCGTGACGGGGGTTTATCTCGATGATGATCCCGATCAAGGGCGCACGGCTGTCGTCATCGTGCCGGACGATCAATTGTCGTTAGCCATTGGGCGTGAAGGTCAAAATGCCCGCCTCGCCGCCAAATTGACCGGCTGGCGTATCGACATTAAGAGCGTTACAGAGGCCGTCCAAAATGCGTTGGACAGCTTAAATCGTGGGCCGCTTGCCGAACTTGCTACCTCAAAAGCCGAGTTGGTAGGCGAGGTGCGCGGCATTATCGAGAAAAAGAGCGCGAACAAAACCATTCAGCCCGAAGAATATAAGGCACTGGGCAAATTCGCCGATGTTGTAGAACGCAAGTTGCTCTCTATGCGTGAGGATTCTCGTAGAGCGCGTCTTGCAGAAATTAACGCCGTCAAAGCGACGCTGCCCCAATCTGCTTTCGATATTCCCGTCAAACAACTTGCCTTGCCCGATCACATGATCGAAGCGCTGCAACCGTTGGAAAATGTTGGCGAAATTATGCTGCGCTTCTTAATTGACGAAGATCGCCTACGCCGCCTGTTGGGTAATCAACATTCCGATGGCGCTCTGCAACAATTGCAAACAGCGCTTGATAAGATCGTCATCCCAGATGATGAAATCGAAGAGATTTTCAAAGAAGTTGCGCCGTCTGTGCCAGTTGCCACTCAGCCTGCTATCGTGCAAGGTGACGATGCATCTGAAGCAGCACTCACATTAGATACCTTCCCTGATCTACCCGGCGTTAGTAAAGATGAGGCAGAACGCAGGCGCAAAGCCTTCGTCCAATCTGAACCTCAGTTGGAGGTCTTTGTCGCCGATGAGGATGAAATGGAAGTTGATAGCTCCGGCAATCTCGTCGCTAAAGGCAAAAATAAAAACAAGAAAGATCGCAATAAGCGCCGTCAATTGATCTTTGACGAGGATACAGGCGCAACCATTGCCAAGCGCAGACGTAAGGGCGGACGCACAACTTCTGAATGGGAAGAATAAGTTAAGACATTATTGAGGGCGAGACAATCTCGCCCTTGTTATTGGCTTCAGTAATAACGCAAGTAAGATCACGCCTCAACCTGCGTCTATAGAATATCGATTTAATGAGTGAAGTCTGTCATGGTCGAAAAAACTATTCAGCAACACCGTAAACACATCCCTCTAAGAACTTGCGCCGTCTGTAAAACGAAGGACGCAAAACGCACATTGGTTCGGTTGATCCGTACTGATACTGGTGTATACGTTGACCCTAGTGGTAAAATGAATGGTCGTGGCGCATATTTATGTGATCGAATTAGTTGCTGGGAACGCGCGGTGAAAACTGACCTTCTCAACAAAGCGTTGAAAACAACGTTAACGGCAGAAGACCGTGAACGCCTGCAACAGGCGATGCCGCAGTCACCATGACAATTTACATGACGACACTGCGGCCTTGGTCAATTGACCAATGGATGAACCGAGCGATGGGTAGGATGTAGAGGCTAACGTACACTCTGCTTCCTGTCCCAATGCTTGATATACATGGAGGCATTATGGCACAGGAAAGACAGAGCGTACTTGTACCCGATTTTTTAACAGTTCGTGAACTTGCCGAACTGATTCGCGCCAGCCCAATTGAAGTGATGAAAAAACTCATCGCTAATGGCGTGATGGCATCAATCAATCAACAGATTGACTACGACACTGCGGCGATTGTGGTTGAAGAAATGGGCTATGAAGCGCAATCCGCCAGCGCATTAGCCGCCGCTGAAAAAGAAGAGCTGCGTGCATCTTCCAGCACACAAACATGGCGCAAAGTCTATGCTGAAGAACGTCCAGAAAATTTGGGCATCCGCCCCCCCATTGTGACGATTCTGGGTCATGTCGATCATGGCAAGACCACCCTTCTGGATACTATCCGTAAGACCACTATAGCAGCCGGGGAAGCAGGCGGCATTACGCAGCATATCGGCGCATATCGTGCGTATCACAACGGACGACAAATCACCTTTTTAGATACCCCTGGTCATGAGGCCTTCACTGCTATGCGGGCGCGTGGGGCGCAAGGCGCTGATATTGCAATCTTGGTCGTCGCGGCGGATGACGGCGTGATGCCGACAACCCGTGAAGCCCTTAATCATGCCCGTGCTGCCAACATCCCCATTGTCGTTGCTATCACTAAAGTTGATAAGCGTAACGCTAATATCGAGCGCGTAAAACAAGGTTTGGCAGAACTCGATCTTATAGCCGATGATTGGGACGGCGATACTTTGATGGTGCCAGTCGCCGCTGTTCAAGGGCAAGGGATTGAAGACCTGCTGGAAGCACTTTTGCTGGTCGCTGATGATAACCGCATCGTCGCCAACCCCAAAGCTGACCCAACGGGCGTGATTATCGAAGCCAAGGTTGAGCCAAGTCGCGGAACGATTGCTACCCTGCTTGTGCTGAATGGCACTTTGCGGCGCGGTGATGTCATTGTAGCGGGAACGAGCTACGGACGCATTAAAGCCATGTTCGATGACACTGGCAAACAAGTTGAAGAAGCAACTGCTTCAATGCCAATAGCCGTCTTAGGCTTGAACGAAATGCCCCATCCCGGTGATCGTTTTGAATATATCAAAAATGACAAGCTGGCTCGTGCGCTGGTCGAAGAACGATTAGAAACGCTTCGTATCGCCCAAAGCGCCCCAGTTCGCACCTTTACGCTTGAAGATGTCTTTGCCCAATTCAACGCTCAGGACGACAAAGAACTTAACTTGATCGTCAAAGCTGACGTGCAAGGTTCATTAGAGCCTGTCGTAGAGTCGCTGCAAGACCTTTCCGGCAAGAATAAAGACGGCATCCAACTACATATTCTTGCTTCGGACGTGGGCAACATCAATGAAAATGATGTCATGCTTGCGAGTGCTTCCGGCGCGATTATCCTGGCTTTTAATGTAAGCGTGGATGGTGGCGCACGCCGCACGGCCGACACTAAAGGCGTGGACATCCGTAAATACACGGTCATCTATAAACTGCTGGAAGACGTGGAACTGGCGCTTAACGGTCTGCTTGAGCCGCAGTATGCACCCAAAACAATTGGTGTTGCGGAAGTACGCCAAATTTTTAGCATCTCGCGTATTGGCTCTGTCGCAGGCAGCTATGTGCTGGAAGGCGAAATCCGCCGTAATGCGAAGGTAAATGTCAAACGCGGCAATCAACTCGTCGCCGAAGGACTCAGCGTAAGCGCCCTTAAGCGTGAAAAAGATGATGCGCGTGAGGTGCGGTCAGGCTTTGAATGCGGGATCAGCTTGGACAATTTCAACGAATATCAAAAAGGTGATCGTTTGGAATTCTTCATCATGGAACGAGTCAGCTAAGTATGTCGATCAAACAGGATCGCATGAATGATCGCATCAGCATTATCCTGAGCGAACTTCTCTTGCGTGAGGTTTCCGACCCACGCTTACGAGGGGTTACGATCACAGAAGTTAAGCTCGACCCAGAATTGATGTTTGCCGATATTTATGTCAACGCGCTAGGGGATGAATCCCGTCGCGTCGACGTACTGTCTGGCTTAAAAAGCGCCAATGGCTTCTTACGCCGCGAAGTTGGCAAGCGCATTCGTCTGCGGAATACGCCGGAACTCCATTTTCATTGGGATATGACCCTAGAACGCGGAGAACGCCTGAACCAGATTCTCGCCGGCTTAGATATTCCAGCGCCTACTGACCCTGAATTGGATGATGAGGATTTAGACATTGATGACGACCCCTATGCCGAATACGACGAATTGGACTGATGCGACACTGGCAGTTCAGTCCGCCCAATCGATTGTCATTGTGACCCATGTCTCGCCGGATGGTGACGCAATTGGCTCGCTATTGGGGACAGCAAATGCCCTACGTAGCCTCGGCAAAAAGGTCGATTGTGCTGTTGATGAAGGTGTTCCCGAATACCTAAAATTCCTGCCTGGCGCAGAAACGATCCACTCGAAATTGGTGCGTGGTCATTGGGACTTGACGATCTCAGTTGATGCGAGTGACGAGCCGCGCACGGGTGAAGTCGGTGCTTATGCTCGCGCCCACAGCACAAAGGTCATCAACCTCGATCATCACGCCACAAATACCCTATTTGGCGATATTCACCTCGTGATGCCCAATGCGGTTTCCGCCAGCGAAGTTGTTTATGATTGGCTGCAAACAATGGAACTTGCGTTGACCCGCGATATCGCGCTGCCGCTGCTCACAGGTATGGTCACGGATACACTCGGCTTTCGCACAAGCAATGTAAACGCAGGAACACTTCGTATCGCTCAGGCGCTAATGGAAGCAGGCGCATCGCTGGCAGAAGTCACCGAAAAAACGTTGGATAACCGCGATTTCCAAGTCATCAATTTATGGAAAAGTGCGCTGGCGACAGTTGAACTTTATGAAGGCGGTGTCGTCGTTGGGGAAGTGACGCAGGCTGATATTAAACGCGCCGGCATGACAGATACCACCGATGGCGGACTCGTACAATTTCTGATTAAGGTCAATCAAGCGATGATCGCAGCCGTCTTTAAGGAAACCCCGGAAGGTCGCATCGAATTGAGCTTCCGCAGCAAACCCGGTTTCGACGTGAGCGTAGTCGCATTCTCCCTCGGCGGCGGCGGACACAAGCAAGCCTCCGGCGCAACAATTGACGGGCCAATGGATGCGGCAAAAAAGCGCGTGATTTCGCTGCTGATTCAAGCCGCACGAATAGGGAAATTATCCCTTGCCTGATGTATTCGGTTTTCTCAATATTGATAAACCGCTTGGCATAACGAGCCATGATGTCGTCCATAAAGTTCGACGCGGACTGGGAATCAAAAAAGTGGGCCACGCTGGTACGCTGGATCCACTGGCGACAGGTGTGCTTATTGTTTGTCTGGGTGGCGCAACCCGCCTGAGTGAATATGCGATGAATTCAACCAAACGCTACCGTGCGCGGGTGCATTTGGGGATTACAACAACAACTTACGATGCGGAAGGCGAAGTCACGGCAGAACGCCCTATCGATCACTTCAGCCAGAATGATGTCGAAAACGCTTTGCAGCCATTCTTGGGCAATATCGAACAAATCCCCCCGATGTACAGCGCCATTAAACAAGGCGGACGCAAATTATATGATCTCGCCCGAAGTGGGGAAACCGTAGAACGCGCCCCGCGCCCCGTGCGGATTGAAGCGCTTGAAATCGTCGATTGGTCGCCCCCTCAGTTCTCATTAGATGTAACGTGCAGCGCTGGCACCTATATCCGCAGCCTCGCTTTTGATGTGGGGGAGGTGATCGGCGTGGGCGCACATCTCGCCGGATTAGTGCGGACAGCAAGCGGCGCATTCACTTTAGAAAATTCCATCAACTTAGAAACCTTACTTGCGGACCCTGATTGGCAGCGTCATTTACTCCCAGCAGATTATGCCCTAGCTTCCCTACCCCGCTTAGACTTAGATGCTGTGGATAGCAATCATATTCTGCACGGACGCGTCCCCCAAGGCGATTATCCTGCCGCGGATGGACTGGCACGGGCGTATGATTTTCAAGGGAGACTTGCCGCTATTTTGCAATCCGACAATGGTATCTGGCGACCTCATAAGGTATTCTTACCCAACGAATAAAACTAAAAACTACCATCGCCAAGTTCGCCAGCATAAGCGAAGTTGGTTCTGCTAACGGCTCATCGCTAACAGCTAAAAGCGAATTTATGAAGCATATCTACGATCTTGCTAACGCTCAACTCGACCAACCTTCGATTGTGACTATCGGCGTTTTTGATGGTGTTCACCAGGGACACGCCCATTTAATCGGTCAATTGGTCGATCAAGCCCACACCAGCGGACGGCTCGCTGTTGTTCTTACCTTTTTTCCTCATCCAGATATTGTGCTGCGCGGCTTAAAAGGTCGTTATTATCTAACGACTGCCGAACAGAGGGCGGAACAACTCCTCAAACTTGGGGTAGATTGTGTCGTCACTCATCCATTCAATGAAGCCACCCGCTTTATCCGGGCAGCGGATTTTGTCGATCAACTCATCGCACGCTTACGCCTCGATAGTCTGTGGGTGGGGGCAGATTTCGCGCTCGGCTATCAGCGCGAAGGCAATGTAGACTATCTACGAGGACAAGGCGCTGAAAAAGGGTTTTCTCTGCATGTTATTGATCTGATTCAAACAGGCAAAGATCATGAGACTATCAGCAGTACCCTTATCCGTGAATTGTTGGAAGCAGGGGAAGTCGAAAAGGCCAAGCATCTTCTAGGGCGCGGCTATGCGGTATGCGGGGAAATTGTGCATGGAGAAAAACGTGGACGCTCGATTGGATTCCCGACTGCCAATGTCGCCGTATGGGAGGAGCAGGTCATTCCAGGGAATGGTGTTTATGCGGGTTGGGCAACGCTTGGGGATGAGCGCTTTATGGCGGTGACGAATATCGGAATCCGCCCGACGTTTTCCGGGCAAGATGTAACGGTTGAAGCCCATCTGCTAGATTTTAATCGAGAAATTTATGGGCAAAATTTAACCGTGACGTTTGAAACGCGGCTGCGGTCTGAAAAGAAATTTAATGGTATTCAAGAATTGATCTCGCAAATCGGCATAGACACAGAAGAAGGACGGAAGTATTTGTCGCGCTTTTAAGCTCTTTGCCACACTAAAAATCGTTTTTCTGTCCCGTTCTTAGCACTAAGGATCAATTGATCGCCATCAAAGTGAAATTTTCTGACTTGATCCGTCCCAACCCATGCAGCATAAGAACAAGACACAATCTGATGCAAAACGCTTTCCTGACTTTCATCGACATCATACGTCCCATGATACGCAAGAAAGTTATTCATCGCCGTTTTGAAGTCGGATAACTCGCCCGAATAGCTCCCCCGCCGCGCAAGCTGCACCATCATAATTCCAGCAGCATCATAAATCAATAAGCCGACAGCATCCTCACCGCGTGGATACGTCATTTTGCCATCATGATCGTAGGCGTATTGACTGATAAGCCGCCAAGTGCCAATGAATTTTTGAACTGTATCCATCAGCCTTTTTTCTTCCACCAAATACCCGTGCATTCCGGCAGCGTCAGCAACCCTTCTTTGGCTATTCGATCTGCCATCGCGTCGCCAAAGAAAAAACGGGTTAATTGTTCTCCCTCACCGACTGAAGCAAATTGATAATCTGTACGAATCCACTTGAGTGCAAAGTTGCGTGTTTCTTCCAGCCAATTATAGTAAGCGGCTAGTCCCGGCGTTGGCGGCGCGGGTGTCTCGCTGCCTGTGCCAAGTGTTTCTAGGATAATCATTATCCCCTTGGGATTGACTACACGAAGCATCTCATCCAACATGTGACCAATATCGTCTTTCCAAGTTTGCGGCGACCATGCTACCGTATGCCCAAAGTTCCACCCAGAAATCGCAAGATCAGCACTGGCATCATCCGCCGGAATTTTGCGATTATCGGCTTGTGTGACCGTCCAATTGACCAGCCCCATCTGCCCCAGACTTTCAGCAGCCGTCGCCAGCATATGGGTGGAGGCATCGTAAGCACGAATGGATTTGACTACAGGCGCAAGCAGCCGAGTTAGCCGCCCTGTACCTGCACCGAATTCAACTACCTCCAGCCCTGACAAGGGAAGAATCTCCTCAAGTGCAGGCAAAATATTGCGCTGATAATCCTCTCGGCTGACGAGCGCATCATATTGCGCGGCTTGCGTTTCATAAATATTCTGGAAGTGATCTGGCATATTATTTCCCTATTCAAACCACAAGCCGTACAACTAAGCTAAGATGGATTTTTGTAGGGACAAGGCCTACCTTGTCCCGCCGAGCAATCTTATTCGAGGTTATGTTTGTGTTTAGTGCGTTGCTTCACCCGATTTGAACGAGGCGATAACGGAATCAAACTTGGTCTGATCAATTTCAGGATGTGTATTCAACAGCGCCTTGAAGCGCTCCATATATTCGATGATCTGGTCATTCGTATAGGCTTCAAAGCGCAGTGTAATCGCGGGCTGGGTATTGCTGGCACGGACTAAGCCCCAGCCATTTTCAAAGACCGCCCGCGCCCCATCAACGGTGACGACCTCATAATTTTTCGCCAGTTCCGCTTGAATTTCGTCGATAATGGTAAACTTCACTGCATCCGGCGCGGTGAGAATAATTTCTGGCGTAGCCACGAGCTTAGGCACTTCCTCGAAAATTTCGGCGATAGATTTATCACTGGCGGCGATAATTTGCAGCGTCTTGAGCGCGACCAGAGGGGCATCGTCAAAACCATAATAATTTTCACCGATGAATAAATGCCCGCTGACTTCCCCGCCGAGCAGCGAACCGATCTCATTCATCTTGGCTTTCATGAGGCTGTGACCGGACTTCCACATCAGCGGGATACCACCGTATTTTTTGATTTCATCCGGCAGCGCTTGTGAGGCTTTGACATCAAACACAATCGTGCCACCGGGATGACGTGAAAGCAAATCTCGCGCCAGCAGCGCCAGCAAACGATCAGCGGCGATATGATGCCCAAGATTATCGATAAAGCCGCAGCGATCAGAATCGCCATCAAAGGCCAATCCGAGATCAGCACCGAGTTCAACAACCATCTTTTCCAATTCAACCGTCATCTCTGGGTCTTCAGGATTGGGCAGGTGATTAGGATACGTCCCATCAGATTCGCAGTAGAGGCAGTGTACAGTAACGCCGAGTCTTTCCAGAACCGCGGGAACATAACTTCCGCTGAGACCGTTACCCGCATCCAACACAACCGTAAGCGGCTTCGCCAGCGTGACCATGCCGCCAATGGTCTCCATGTGCTTTAAAATCATGGAATAATCTTGTTCGAGGCTGCCATTCCCAGTGATGAAGGCATCGGTATCAATAATACGGAGTAAATCTTGAATTTGATCGCCAGAAAGGGCGAGTTTGCCATAAGCCATTTTGATACCGTTATAGCGCGTATCCAGATGACTCCCCGTGATTTGCACCCCTGCCCCACGCGCACCATAACTGGCACTGGCATAATAAACAGTCGGCGTTAGCACCGGGCCAATGTCGGTGACATTCAAACCAGTGGATCGGACTCCCTCAATCAAAGCTGCCTTCAGTGGATCGGAAGTCAAGCGATTATCGCAGCCAACAAACATATGATCTGTGCCATATTTGCCGGGAAGATATGTCCCTAATGCTTGCCCCACCAACCGAGCGACTTCCGATGTTAGCTGAGGGGTATCCCCTGTTGCAATGCCACGAATATCATATTTACGAAAAATGGAGCTATCTACCTGAGCCATTATTCCTCCAATTTTGTTTGAGGGTTAAATTATCTGAATAGAAGATAAAGGATTTCGGACAAAGACGCAAAGAAATAAGAAAAACTGCCGAGATTGTCGGTTATTCCGAATCATCTTTATCATCAGTCGGAGTCTCTTCCATCGTGTGCGCGGCGTAGGCAGGCGCGGCATTGCGATACAAATCACGGGTCGCGTCAATGAGGGCAGGACCCCGTCCTCCAGCTGTCACAGTATTGCCTTCCGCAAGCAGCCGCATTTGCACCCGTGACAGCGGCGATTCGATTGCATGATAGATGATAACCACCCGCCAACCAGACGTAAAAACAGCATGGGTCGTCTCTATAAAACGCCCCAATATTTCTGCCGTGTGCGCGTCAATCCACTCATTTGGGGCATAACCCGACGGGCGACGCACTGTATCTTCTTCGCTGATAAAAATCACATGATTACGCTCGACTTCTTGCCATAACGTGTCCAGCGCGGCTTGAAGTGAGGGCAAATCACGCACGGATTCCTTCTTTTTGCCCCATGATACCGTCGCCGACCACTGTACCGCTTGACTCTCTTCAACGGGATATGCCATAAGTTCTAAAAGCGCATCAGGGCTTTGTTGGGCGCTGATATATGCCAAGGTCGCCTGCCATGCCAGCAAGCCATTAGCAAGCCGTCTTGGAAGTAAGCGAATAGGCTTTGTTGATTTGGTTATCGGTTTCATTGTGAATATAAACTCCATGCCAGAAAACGATCCGTATGATATTGGGTCAACTGTGCGCCGAGGCCGTTCATAAACACATCAAAGCCATGCCGTCCCCAAGGGACACGCAGCAGGACAACCGGGGTATCGGTGGCACACAGCCGATTCAAAAGGAGTTCGGAATGTACCGGACTCACCAGTTTATCCATCGTCCCATGCGATAAAAGCGTCGCCGGAAGTCCGTCACGGGCAAAATCGAGTGGGCTGGCATCCGCATAATTTTCCGGCACTTCGTAACTCTTCCCTGCCAAGAGCGCGACGACACGCTCATTATGTGTTGAGTCCGTGAGGCGCAGATTCGTGGGGCCATAAATGGCGATTACGGCTTTCACCTGCGTATCGACTGCATCATCACAGGCACGATAGGCCGCTTGCAGCGCTAATTGTGCGCCAGCAGAACGTCCCAAAAGAGCTAATCGGTCAGGGTCAATATTAAAGCCTGCCGCATGAGCTTTCACCCAACGAATCGCGGCACGAATGTCATCTAACTGGGTAGGCCAAAGGGCTTGATCTAGTGTGGTAAAGCGATACTGCACATCAAAGACGACGTATCCCTGCGAGGCCAAATAGCGATTGTGTGGGGCAAAATAGCCGCCTTTATCCCCATGCGCCCACGACCCACCATGTATAACGATGACCGCTGGATACAGCTTGCCACCATCACCCGGTGCTAACAACGGACGATAAACATCCAGCTTAAGTGGACGCGAGGGCGTTTCAGAAAATGGAATATCGTAAAGCGTGGATACATGGTTTTTGTTGTACGCAAAACCAGCAACCCCGGCAAGCGATAGACGCGCTGAGGCTAGTCTTTTTTTCATTTCCGGCGCAATTTGGCTTTCGTAATCTGTGCCTAGCCCTTCACGCATCATCGTATTCATATCATCAATCGCTGCCGGCACCCGCACAAGCGGCATCAGCGAAAGTGCCGCGCCATATAACCCGAAAGCCGTGCCGATGCCTGTGCGGGGACGCTTAAAAGCGGCAAACAAGCCAAGTGCTGTGACACTGTAGGGAAATTCATTCAGGACGAGTTGCAACCGCCAAATCGTTTCGTTGATGCGCGGCAGAACAATCAATGTACCGAGTATGGTTGCGACAAATCCGAGGGAAGCAGATAACCATCGACGCATGAGGCAGAACTCACTTTGAGAATATTTGACGAACCAAAACCGTAAAACCAGCAATGACCTCGCTGCCATCCAATACGCCGTTAATATCCACCTCTTGAATACTCATGTTGCCATCTGGAAGCAGGCGGCAGACATCAACGGATTGATCGTCAGGATAAACAATCCACACAATATGTGTTCCAAGTGATAAATAGCGCTTTGCTTTGCGCTGTGTCGCTTTGATCGAATCACTTGGCGAGACGACCTCAACGGCTAAATCAGGCGCAATCGTGAACGGGCCATCAGGCAGTTCTGGCTGGCGTTCTTTGGAAACAAAAGCAACATCAGGAATCAGCGCGTTATGCGTTCCCATTTCAAATTTGCCGTCCGCACCTGTGATATAACCTAAATCATTGTCATCAACATGATTACCAAGTAATCGACCAATTCGCATTGCAATCACAGTGGGTTTTGCGCTTGTTCCTGCCATTTCATAGATGACTCCATCAATGAGTTCAAAGAATTTATCTTGGTTTTCTGGGCGATCCTCAATTTCGTGCAGGTCATCAAGCGTATACAATCTTTCACGTTCTTGAATGGTCATCTCATCACCTCAACTTAGGGCGAAACAATATTCCGCCCTACCATACGTTCTACGGTTTAATATGGCTTATTTCCCAACGCTGATCTCTTTACCATCGACTAAAGCGGCAAAAGTCAGCCCTTTGTCATCCGCATCTACCCGCACTTCCGTGCCGCTCGGCGGGTTAGACCGCAGCAAAAAATCCGCTAACGGTTCACGCACACTCCGCCGGATAATGCGCCGCAGAGGACGCGCCCCATATTCAGGTTCGTCGTTTTGCGCCAACATCCATTCGACAGACGCCTCGGTGAATTCCAATTTCAGGCCGCGCTCGGTTGCCATGCCTGTTTCTTTCTTGAGTAGTAACCGCAGGATTTTCGCTAGACTTTCTTCGTTTAGGGCATTGAACATGATGACTTCATCAAGACGATTGAGGAATTCTGGCCGGAACCACGAGCGCACATCTTCCATCGCTTCTTCGCGGATTTCATCAGTGATGACAGGGACAGCTAGTGTCTCGGAACCAAGATTACTTGTGAGAATAATCACGGCCTCGCTAAAATTCGTTGGATTGCCACGCCCATCTGTCAAACGGCCTTCTTCAATCACTTGCAACAAAATATCCATGATGCGCGGGTGGGCTTTTTCCACTTCATCGAACAAGACAATGATGTAAGGCTGCTGCTTCACACGCTCAGTCAACTGCCCGCCCGCTTCGCTATCGACATAGCCGCTTGGTGAGCCAATCAGTCGATTGAGACTGCTTTCATCTTTAAATTCGCTCATATCCAGCGGAAGCATCGCATTTTCGCTGCCAAACATGAATTCAGCCAGCGCCCGTGCCAACTCGGTTTTACCAACCCCTGTTGGCCCTAAAAATAGAAATGCCCCGATTGGACGCTTGGGGTCTTTCAGGCCAACGCGGGCAGTTTTGATGGCTCGGCTGACAGAGACGACTGCTTCATCTTGCCCGATGATGCGTTCCTGCAAATGCTCCACCATGCTGGCATAACGCAGACGCTCGTCTTCGCCTAATTTACTCACGGGAACGCCCGTCATTTGGCTAGCAGTCAGCGTAATATCTTCGGCATCTAAAGTTGAATCACTCAACTCAGGTTTGAAGGCCAGATGTGCTTGCTTGCTCATACTAACCATAGCCGCCGTGCGGTGTAAAAGCTGTTCAGCACTGAGGGGTAAGGGTGTAGACGACAGATACCGCTTCGCTAATCGTGCCGCTAAACTCAGCGCTTCCGAATTAATCTCAATTTGATAATCGGCCTCCATGTGCGGCTTTTTGATGTTGAGCATCTCAATAGTTTCTTCAACAGAAGGCTCTGGTACCCGCACAATCTGACTGTTTTCCGTAATGGCGCTGACACCCATAATCCGCTGATAGTCGATTTCGGTGGTCGAGCCGATAATGACAGGATCATCAGCAAGAAAGGCCTTCTGAATCATCGGCATCACTTTGGCAAATTCGGCCTTAATCGGCCCCCCAAAGAAGCGGTGAATATGCGGAATAAACAGAATCCCGCCTTTGGCCTTACTTAGCCCAGCACGGATTGCCTTTTGGTCGCTATCCAGCAGCGCGGTTTCATCAATCTGCACAAGGTTAGCAAGTCTTGCGGGTCCCTTGCCCTGAGACATCAACAACGCGAGACTATAGGCGAGTGTCCGCTTACCAACACCTTCTGGCCCTACCAAGATGACATGGCGATTCACCGATTGCGAAAGGATATTAATGATCTCGCGAAGCAGCCCTTCTCGGAAATAAACTGCCCTTAAATCACCCGCTTTGGCGCTGGCGACATAATCCTGAGTCGTGCCATCAGGGCGGCGGCGAATTGTGCTGTTTTCGGCTAACGTATCTGAGATGGCTTTAGGGGTTATCCCATGTTGGCGCAGTAAGCCGCTGGTACTCATCGAACTTTCCGCTAAAACCGCTAGCGCATGATCGGTATCAATCCGTACTTCTTCCGCCGAATTCGCTATGCTCAGCGCATCATCAAGCAGAATAATCGTCTGGCGAGAAAGCGCCACCGGACGATTACCCCGCGCAACATAATCTAAATTCCCATTTTGATCGGTACGACTCTCAATGGCGAGATGCACCTGACGATCAAGTTTTTCCAGGTCAACGCCGCGCATGGCCTTAAACAATTCCATCAAACGGGCAGCAGCCGTATTGGGACGACGCAGCAGTGCCAGCAGCACTACTTCTGGCGTAATCGTCTGACGGCGATATTGATCGCGCAGCGCGACAGCATCGTTCATGATCGCGTCCATATCTTTAGAGAGTAAATCGGGGTTTAATGTTCCCATGCGTAATCTATCCTGAATGGTCAATCATAATAGCCTCAAGTGTACCCGAAATGAGGCCGTGTTAAAACTCTATTTGACTTAAGAGTACCTAAGTGGGTTATTCTGCGCTGCTGCCTGCCGGAACTTCGGACGAAAGATCAACTGCAAGCTGGCCCCGCGCTGGCAGTTCACCAAATAAAATCGCGCAGGCTGTGGTTACAGCGGCTTCCATCGGACTATATGTGACCATGTAGGCCGAAATTTGCGGAAAACGAAGCCAGTCGTAAGGCGAAACCAACGCGACAACCACCGTTTTTTCAGGCGGGAGCGCATTCACAAGCGGCGCGAGATCACCGACTTCATAGGCATCTCTCGTCCATACAACAATGGTATCTACCTGCCCCGCCAGCGTTATGGCAGCAGCAATTTCAGCTTCGGTGGGTGTATCACTCACGGCATAATAGCGCACATTACCACCATCAACTGAACAATCGCGTTGAATCTGTGCTCGATTACCGGGGAAGATAATCGCGGCGCTCTGTTCAGGCATAATTGGGATGTGATTGTTCGTATCATAGGCTAAAGTAACGCCTGCTTGAAAAAGTTCTTCGATTAAAGCAGCATGGGCTTCTAAATTGATTTGTGCATCTTCAGGAGAAGGTGGTGTCCAATCTAAGACACCAAAACGGGCTTTGGCCTCTAAAATCCGACGCACCGACTCATCAATGCGTTCTTCACTCAGTCGCCCTGATCGCACTGCATCCACCACTGCTTGCATTTCCTCAGCTTGTGTGCCTTCGCCCGTGTTTGCGCCTGTCAGGACTAAATCAACACCAGCTTCAATCGCCAGAACGGCGGCCTCACCCGGCGCGTAGACGGTATCAATCGCATCCATCTCCATCGCGTCCGTCATCACAACGCCGCCATACCCCATCTCATCGCGCAGCAATCCCGTTATCACGTTATAAGATAGTGTCGCAGGGAGCGGCGTATCAGGATCAAGTTGGGTCATCCACAAATGCCCTATCATCACTGCACCCGTCTCGGCTTCGATTGCAGCGGCAAAAGGTGGCAGTTCAACAGTGGAAAGCCGCAGCAAATTATGATTGACTGTGGGTAAGGTGGTATGCGAGTCTTCGCTGGTATCGCCATGACCGGGAAAATGCTTAACCGCTGCCATCACGCCCATATCCTGCATCCCACGAATGACGTTGGATACAGAAAGCCCAACCATGTCAGGATTCGTACCCGGTGAACGCCGCCCAATAATGGGATTATCGATATTAGTGTTTAAATCCGCGACAGGGGCAAGACTCATATTCAACCCAGCCGCACGGAGTTCTTGTGCCATACCCTGCCCCACACGATATGCCAGATCAGGATCATGCGCCGCCGTCACCAGCATCGGCACAGGCCAAATGGTAAACCCTTCACGCAAACGCTGAATAAGGCCACCTTCTTGATCGGTGGAAATAAACAGCGGAATTCCGCCTGCTGCGATGATGGTCTGCTGATAAGTCGTGTTCAACTGCGCGACCTGCTGCGGAGACTCTATGTTAGATACCCCAATGAACAACGCCCCCGGCTGCCAAGTTTGGAGCATCGCGCTCCCTACATCCGTCAACCCCGCGCCATAAAGATTGACCATAAACATCTGTCCGACTTTATGTTCGAGCGTCATCGATGCAATAATTGCGTCAATATCTTGACTATTTGTGTTTTGAGCAGCAGTGGGCGAAAAGCACATCGCTAAAAGCACAAACATGAGGACACAAATATGGAAAGATCGCAAGACAAGCCGCCTACTGATCGCCAAGCGCTGACTGTTCTGCATCAAAATTCTCCATATTGATTAAAAATCAGATATAGCAGCACTTCCCGTTCTTCGGGGGTCATCGGGCGGGGGCGACCCTGATCTTCGATGATGCCCGTAAACAGGTCAACCGTCAGCAGCCGCCCTTCATAAATGTAAAGATTATCCATGAAGAAGCGCACACCACCAAAAAATTCCTGATCGAAATAAAGATTGCCTAAGCCAAAATGGATAAAGGTTTCCGCGCCATTCGCCGGATAAAATTGAAAAATCTGCGGGAAGTGAGAAGCAGTGCCAACAACTACATCCGCCCCCCAATCCGCAAGCTGCTGAAAATTAATGCGCTGATTATCAACAGGCGTATGTTGATCGGCCTCTTGATGCTGTACCGTGACGACGACCAAATTTCCTTCGGACGAAAGCCGCCCTACCGTCTCGCGCAGCCAATCCCCATGACAATCCGCTGCACCGGGGCGCACCCCGCCTAGTAATCCAGTATCGGTGTTGGCAAGGGCATAATAGGGGCCAATCCAGTTACAAGCAATCATTGCGATATGATTGCCATTATGGTCGAGCATCAGCGGTGTTTCGGCGGCTTCGGGTGTCTCCCCCCCGCCTAATGTCCGAATGCCGTTTTCGTGATACCACGCCAACGTATCCAAATAGGATTGATAACCATAATCGTTATTGTGATTGCCCGTCAGCTCGACAATATCGAGACCCAACAGATTAAATAGCTCAAAATGTGCTTGCTTGCTACAAAAGCTGGTTGGGCCGCCAAGCACATCATCTCTCAGTTGGGGACAAATAGGATCAAACGAAATTTCATTACTCGTGTGAAAGAAATCCGCACGCTGGACATAAGGCAAAATACCACTTGCGGCCCATTCCACTCCATTCGCATCTAATACCGGGATCATCTCTCGTGTTAGGGCTGTTACACCAGATAACAGGATACGAGTCAGACGATCTGGATAAAAGTTAGGCGTTTCACTTGCAAACGCGAAAGGATATGTCGATAAATTAGAATCAATCGGATGCAGTTCATCCACAGTCAGCACCCGATAGCGCGGTGTCAGCGCATCAAACGGCATCAGTGTAAATTTTGAGGCATCGCGCCAGAGTGTGTTATAGAGTGAATCCGACGGGATAATTTGTGTTTCCGGCGCAATCGTCACGCCCAATTCACTCAACAAAGCGGCTGTTGCTTCAGTCAAAACAAGCGCACTATCTGCTAACCCAGCGCGGATATTCGTTAGTCGTTGGCTTTCGATGTTCGCCTGCAAACTCGGAAACGCCACAACGGGGAGAAGCAAGTACATTCCTTGCCCGTCAGATTGCGATTCAGGCTGTGTTGTGGCTTCGGGTGTATTTTCGACGGTGGCTTCCGGCGTAAGGGTGACTGGCGGCGTTACTTCGGGAGTCGCTTCTATAACTGCTTCTGTCTCGGTAAGCCATGCCGCTGTATAAAAATCAACATACTCACGGAGATGCTGCGCCCAATAGGTAAAATAATGCTGGCCTTCAGGATAAACCATGTAGGTATGATCTACGCCTCGCTCAGTCAAGCGTTCATCCATGATATCCAGCCCTGGCGCGGCAAAATCATCCCGCCCACGATCCAGCCAAATCCGCAACCGATCAATACCCGGCGCATTTAAAGCCAAATCCAGTGGATTATACTCATCCGGGGCGTGATTCAAATCAAAAAAGGCGCTGTGTCCGCCAACCGCACTGAATAAAACCGGATTACGCAGTGCAATCTGGAACGCCCAAAATCCCCCGCGAGAAATACCCCCAATGGCACGATAGGCGCGGTTTGCTCGAATGCGATACTGCGATTCTACCGTCGGCATCACCTGTCTCAGAAAAATATCATCCCAAGTGGTATTTGTTCCACCAAATTCGTTTTCATTGGCGATCCAATTGCCGCCCGGCATCACAACAATCACAGGCGGCATTTCACCAGAAGCAATTCCGGCATCCAAAACCTCTCCTAATCCCAACCGCATCCAGCTTCCATCATCGTCATTCGATCCGTGCATGAGATAGATCACCGGATAATCGTCAATCGTCTGGTCATAGCAGGCAGGTAAATAGACGGTGGTATACATCGTCGTCTGGATTTCTGAGACACGGTATTCTACGCGCTCAGTTCGGCCAGTCGTCTCGCCGCAAGAAGACTGTGCGTTACTTGGTTGAAAGCTGAAGAAAATTGTGAGAGTAAAAATAAAAACACAAAAACGCAAAGGCAAAATAGAAAATAGTCTTATCAGCACGTTATTTCGTCTCAATTGCTCATCCCGAAAAAGTTTATCAGGTTTTACTATAGCGAAAGGTCAATTTGACAGGAAGAGCCAATCATCGGGACGCTTAGTCTAAACAACTATTCTCTTTGCACCTTTCCCACAAATCCTTTACTCTTAAAGTTCAAAATCAGGTTATATGGGAAAATCACTTTGCGCTTTTTTAGACAACGCATCCTTTATCCAGACCCAGCATCATGGATTATCCAACCGGAAATTGATGCCACCGTCATACGGCATCCAGATTCACGGATTGAAATTCGCTGGAAGCAGATGGGAAATGTTCATGTCTATGCTGGAACCCAACCCGAAAATATCCAGCGCGAAGCAGCTATCGCTCAAGCGCATCATACAGACCACATCATTATCAATGGTCTTGATCCTTCCATACGCTACTATTTTGAACTCGCTTTTGACGATGGTAAACGCATTATCACAGCGGAACGTTTCGTCTATGTTCAAGGGACAGCTAATCTACGCGATATTGGCGGTTATCTCACGCAAGATGGGCAGCGGGTTCGATGGGGAAAAGTATTTCGTTCTGGCGCGTTGACCGGTGTCATGCAAACCGACCTTACCCCCTTAGAAGCACTTGGTCTTAAAATCGTGTGTGACCTCCGCAGTCATGAGGAAGTTGCTGAAATGCCAGATCGACTACCCCAAAATCCATTGCCCCAATACATTCAACTTCCGCTTGAAACAGAAGATAATCCGCGTGAGAGACTGCGGGCAATCCTATTTGATAAAAAACGGCTGGAAAAAATCAAATTAGAGATTTATACCCGCTTGTTGATTGATAACAATGCCCCCCGTTTTGGGGATACCCTGCGCTACTTAAGCAATCGAGAAAATTTACCTGCGCTGATTCACTGCACTGCTGGTAAAGATCGCACAGGGATAGCGATTGCACTCTTGCTCGTCCTATTGGGTGTGCCGGAAGATGTCGTCATCGCAGATTATACTTTGAGCAACATTTACTATGAGGACTTTAAAGCGTTTGCCCAAAAGGCGCTCAAGCCGCTGCGTCTGTTAAGAATAAAGGCTGAAGATTTGTATCCGCTGCTTATCGCTGATGATAAAACCCTACACACCGCGCTCGAACATATTCGCCGCAACTATGGCACCGTGGAAAGTTACTTAGTGACCAAAGCAGGATTAAGTAAGGAAGAATTTTCCCAATTGAGGATCAATTTACTCGAACCCAGTAACTAAAAATGGCGCGGTTTATTGCGCCATTCTGCGAATCATCTTTGAGGCCGGAGTTAGCTGTTGCTATTGGCTCGCTCGCTAAGGCGATACCCGATGCCACGCACATTCACAATTAAATCTGCATCTTGCTCCGCAGATTTCAGCTTGCGGCGTAAATTGCTTACATGCGGACGGATGACCTCACGCGCTTCTGCTTCATCAACGGCATAGCCGCGTACTTCCCGCACAAGTTCATGGCATGGGACAACACGTCCGCGATGCGCCGCCAAATAGAGCAGCAAATCAAATTCCGTCGGAGTCAAGTCAATATCCTTATCGCCAATCGCAATTTGATACGCCCCCGGATAAACGGTTAAGGGGCCAAGCTGCATACTATTGGTGACGGGTTCTACAATATTTTCACGCCCACGCGGTTCTTCATCTTCAGAAAGATCAAGCGCCGCCTTCATAGGCTCAATATCGGCGCGTGTAAGTTCAAAAACATCATTACGAATAGCATCCAATAAATTGCGCCGACGTTTTAAGTTACGTGAGCGCTCGATACCACGCGACACACTTTGGCGAATATCTTGGCTCGAACTCGGCTTAATTAAGTAATCATGAGCGCCCAATCGCAGCGCTTCGACAGCAGTACCAAGACTTGCATACCCCGTCATTAAGATGACAATAGAATCGGGCGATTCATCCTTAATGCGCCGAAGCAATTCAACGCCGTCTAGCCCTGGCATACGAATGTCCGTCAACACAACATCGTAGTGCTGTTTACCCATCATCTCCAACGCTTCTTCACCACTTGAAGCCTCGCCCACCATATACCCCACGCGCTGTAATGTTTTACTTACGGAATATCGGTTTGCGCCTTCATCGTCCACAACCAACACATTCGCTGTATCAATGGAAGAAATTGCATTGTTTTCCATGCAGACCGCCTGTTTACTGTTCCCTAATTTTTCCTTAAGAATACATGAGTTGTTGTATTCCTGCAACCCTTACATCGAGCTAAATTCCCAAGAATCTGTAAAAAAGTATAAATATCCTAAATCATCCGAATTTAACGCAGATTGCAGACTAAAAGGCCATTTTTCCCCGTAAAGAACGGCGGCGATTTCATCATCAATTATTAATAAGGGGATACTATCTCGAATATGACGCGGGATTTTACGATCTATCATCCATTCCTTGATTTTGCGGTGATGTCCTTTCATCCCTTGTGGCATAAATGTATCTCCAGGGCGGCGAGAGCGCAATAAAATACGACTTCTTAATGGAATGCCAAGCCTTGCATGATAACCAGGTTTCGGCGTGTCTTCTATTCGCAACTGCCAATTGGCATCAGGAATCACCGTGATGCCCGGCACATTGATCTCGATTTCTAAGTTATAGGGCAGCAGCAGATTATGCTTGAGCGGTTCACGAGTGTTAAGCGGTTCAATGACGAGGGTATCATAATCGACCCGAAGCTGCACCTTACCTGGCATCTGCCCAATCGCACCAACCTGCCCGATCTCGGCAATCTCAACTATTGCCAAGATACGTTCATAGTTGAGGGTTTCATCAGTCACCGCGAGCCTTGTCGCGGTTTGCTGGATACAGCGACGTTGTAGTGCAGGATGCCATCCACGAAACGGGGCGCGATCAATCAAGATGTGTCCGTCGAATTCATGCAGATGTGGGGTAACGATGTGCTGATATTGTGCGTCAATAAAGTCCTGATCGACAGATGCAAGGTTGGCTAAACGGGCGAGTGCTTGTGGCAGCCTTGGATTAACCGTTTTGAGGAAAGGCAGCACTAGCAGACGTATATAGTTGCGAGAAGTATTCGGCACGAAATTAGTGGCATCCTGTCTTGGCAGCAAATGATGCTCGACACAATACGTTTCTAATTCAGCACGGGTAATATTTAATAGTGGGCGCAGCAACCTTAAATCATCATATCCGGGAACAGACGATTGAAATGCCATACCACTCAGTCCACGCAGGCCTGCCCCGCGCAGAATGTGCATGAGGACACTTTCAGCTTGATCGTCGGCATGATGCGCCGTCACAATGGCAGATGCACCGATATGATGTGCAGTTGCAGCCAAAAAATCATACCGTGCGTTTCGTGCCGCCGTTTCAATGCTGAGGCGCTGTTCAACAGCGAGTTCTTTGATGTCCACCTGCCCCGCCGTAACAGGCAAGCCCAAAGACTCGGCAATCTGGCAGACGAACGCTGCATCTGCTTTTCCGTCGTCTCCGCGCAAGCCATGATCGAGGGTGGCAACATGGAGGTCAATCTCTAAACCGCGAATCCGAAGTGTATTCAAAGCGTGGAGCAGCGACAGCGAATCCGTTCCGCCGGAAACCGCAATCAAGAAACGTTTACCCGCAGGAAATAGATGATATTGGCGGTTATTTTGAACAAGTTTATCGATCAAAGACACAGGTTAAGACTTTTAAGCAACATCCAGCGTATCGGTCTTATTGAACCACAAAGACACATCCAGCACAAAAACAATTTCATTTCTCGCATTATTTTTACGTCTTTCGCCTAAAATACTTTGTGTTCTCGTCATAGCGTTCTATGTTATAATCACCCGTCGCTGTCTGGAGCGCGTCCTTGCCGTTAGGAGTAGTGTGTGTTAAGTCCCCTTGATTATTTTTTTGGCCTATTTTCCCTAGATATCGGCATTGATCTAGGGACCGCCAATACGCTGGTTTATGTCCGAGGCAAAGGCATTGTTATCAACGAACCTTCCTTCGTCGCCATCGAAAAAAAGACACGCATCCCGATTGAAGTCGGCGCACGGGCGAAGGAAATGTGGAGCAAAAATCCTAAAGACATTTTGATCGTCCGTCCTTTACGCGATGGCGTAATTAGCGAGTTTGAAATTACCGAGGCCATGCTGAATCATCTGATTCGCAAGGCCCATGAACATACATGGGTGCCTATCCCGCGTCCGCGTGTCGTCGTTGGCATTCCTTCCGGTGTCACCGAAGTCGAAAAACGTGCGGTCTACGATGCAGCCGTCAGCGCTGGAGCGCGTGAAGTCTATTTGATCGAAGAGCCTGTCGCGGCGGCGATTGGCGCAGGTTTACCCGTCACCGAGACACGCGGCAGCATGGTTATCGATATCGGCGGCGGCACCACCGAAATTGCCATTTTTTCGCTCGGCGGCATTGTCATCAGTCGTTCTATCCGGGTTGCTGGCGACGAAATGGACGAAGACATTGTGCAATATATGCGTACCAAGCACAATCTACTCATCGGTGAACCGACTGCCGAGCGCGTTAAAATGGAGATTGGCTCTGGGTTTCCCTTAATACGGGAAGATGTAAAATCAGTCAGCGGGCGCAACCTCGTAACAGGGCTTCCGGCTAAGGTTGAGGTAAGTACGATTGAAATCCGCGAGGCATTGAGTGGTTCCGTAAGTATTTTAGTCGATACCGTAAAAGATGCACTTGACGATACCCCGCCTGAACTGGTCGCCGATTTGATGGAAAGTGGCATCTGCATGGCAGGCGGCGGCAGCTTATTAAAAGGGCTTGCCCAACGGATTTCCGAAGAGGTCAATATCCGGGCGTGGGTAGCGGATGACCCGCTGACCTGTGTCGCTCGTGGAGCAGGCCGCGTTTTAGAAGATTACAACAATTTGCGCCGTCTGCTCGTTGGCACAGAGCGCGGCAGCACCCGCCATTAATTCCTCGCAGCATCAAACCACACTTCACACAAGGCTTCTGATATAATAGCCTTAGTGAGGATGGGTTTCTGATGGTTGGATGGAAACCCCACATATAGCTTCCTTCACCAGAGTCAGGACAAGTTGCCAGTGCTGCGTAATTGGCGGGCAAATCGGATTGTGTTTTTCTTCGTGTGCATGTTCCTATGTGGCGGATTAATTATCATCAGCGCCGCCGGGACGATTGCGCCTGTGGAGGGCGTTCTGGCGACACCGCTTAATTTTCTATCGGGCATTTTTAACGACATCTCGCAAACCGTCAACAGCGCCATAACCGATCTCTCTGAAATCCAAGAACTCCGCCAGCGCAATGCCGAATTAGAAGAGGCGTTAGCCCAATTTCAAGCCGAATTGGTGGGACTACGCGAAATCAACAGCGATTATCAACGTCTCTCTGATCTGCTGGAATATACAACTTCGGTACAAAATCAGGAATTCGTTACGGCAGATGTGATTAATTTCGACCAGAGCAGTTTGCTGCGAACAATCGTGATTAATCGCGGCGCTCGTGATGGGATTGCACGAGGGATGCCTGTCGTCACAAGGCAGGGGCTAGTCGGGCGCATCGTGGAGGTCAGCGCCAGCGCCTCGCGTGTCCTCCTCATCAATGATCCTTCCAGCTATGTGAGCGCCCGGTTACAAACCTCGAGGGCCGAAGGCAGTGTGGAAGGCCAGCTTACAGGTAATTTGCGGATGATTGATATTCCATTGAATGCTGATGTACGCGAAGGCGATTTGGTGCTTACCTCTGGCTTAGGCGGAAACTTCCCAGCCGACATTGTAATAGGGCAAGTGACGAGTACGCGCCAATTTGAATTTGAGCTGAATCAAGAGGCGGAAGTTCGTAGTTTAATTAACTTCGACACGCTCGAATTCGTACTGGTCGTTACGAGTTTTCAGCCTGTTGATATTTCTGTTTTTGAAAATGAGGACGCACAAAACCCGTAACTATGGGCAACTTTCTTAGCTTACCTATTTTGATGATCGCGGCGGCGCTGCAAACCAGCCTTACCAAACAGATTCGGCTGCTCGGCGGCGAACCTGATTTAGTATTTTTGCTTGTACTGTCGTGGTCAATTAATAGCGAGTTGGAACAAAGTGTCGTCTGGGCATTTATTGGCGGCATTTGTTTAGACTTACTGTCTGGTGCGCCCATGGGAGCCTCGATACCGGGGATGCTGATTTTGATATTCGGCGTAAGTGGTTTGGGTCAACAGGTTTATCGCATTGGGATTGTGATTTTAGTGGGTCTGGTATTAATCGGCACCTTAGTTCAACAGATCATCTTTATGGGCATTATCGCATTGACAGGCCAGCGTGTTTTGTGGTTTGAATCCTTAACGTATGTGACTTTGCCCACCATCCTATATAATTTGTTGTTCATTATTCCCGTCTACTGGTTTGTGCGGCGCATTCAAAACGGCCTAAGCCGTAGACAGATCAAGTCATAAAATAGCGTAGAAGGATTTTAGTTATGAAATCTCTCCAACCGTTTCAAGGTTGGCGGCTTACGTTCTTTCAGGGTGTCATGGTGGCGGTCTTTATCATCTTTGGACTGCGCCTATATCAACTACAAATTCTCAACACAACCGATGCCCAAATTGCCGCTGACGATAATCGATTAAACGAGCTACCTATCGCGGCAGACCGAGGTGTTATTTTTGACCGATATGATAACACCCTGGCTGGCAATGCCGCCGCCTACAACGTCACGATTATTCCGGCTGAACTTCCCCCTGATGAAACCCAAGAAGTCGCCATCTTCAATCGTATTTCCGCGCTGACGGGTGTACCACCGACTATTGCCATCGCGGAAGCCTCTGGCGCAGATGTCCGCAGCATTGAAGACTTGGTAGCAGAAGGTGAAGGTATCGCACCTTTTAGGGAAGTTATCGTCGCCCTCGATATTCCCTATCGCTCGATGTTACAAATCCGTGAGGAATTATACGATCTCCCCGGTGTTAACATTCAAACAGTCGCCGTGCGCGAATATCCTTCCGGTTCTGCTACATCGCATATCATCGGCTATATGGGGCCAATTCCAGAAGAAGAAGCAGAGGCTTTAATCGAACAAGGCTATAATCCAGCTTTTGATCGCATCGGCTACGATGGATTAGAAGCATTTCTGGAGGATATTCTGGCCGGGCAGCGGGGTTCTATTTTGCGCGAAGTCGATATAGCAGGCGAGGAACAACGTATTTTGGGGCAAACACAACCCATCGCAGGGCAAAATATCCGTCTGACGATTGATACGGAGTTACAGCAGGCAGCCGAGCAAGCCCTAATTGACCGTATCCGCACCATCAATGAAGAAAAACAACGGATTGTCACCCAAAGCGGGGTTGTTATCGCCATCAATCCGAATACGGGCGAAATCTTAGCAATGGTCAGCTATCCCAGCTACGACAATGCCCGTTTTGCCCGTTCAATCGACGCGCAATATTACCTGGACATCGCCGCCGACCCACGTCGCCCGCTGCTAAATCAAGCGGTTGCCTCGGCTTATCCGCCTGGCTCGGCTTGGAAGCTCATCACCGCTGCCGCTGTGATGGATGACAATGTAATTGCGCCTGAGACACGGCTTTTTGATGGGGGAGATTTGCTGGTCGCTAATTATTATGCGCCCAATGACCGAGCAGCAGATCAGCGTTTTGTCTGCTGGCTGCGGACGGGGCATGGCAACCTCAATATCCGTGAGGCTATCGCCAATAGCTGCAACGTTTATTTTTACCAAGTTGGAGGTGGTAATCCGGCGATCTCTGCTAATTTACTGCGTACCGGCGGATTGGGTATCGGGAACTTGTTCCGCTATGCTACTGCTCTAGGAATCGGTTCTTATACAGGAATCGAACTCTATAGCGAGGCATTTACCCGTATGCCCGATCCTGATTGGAAGCGGCGTAATCAAGGCCAAAACTGGTCAACTGGCGATACTTACAATGCCGCATTCGGACAGGGGTATATCACCGTTACCCCTTTACAACTGCTGGACTCTGTCGCCGCCATTGTCAATAATGGCACACTCTATCATCCAACATTGATTCGTGATTATCTGGACGCAGAAGGCAATGTCATTCGACCTTTCCAGCCACAAGTGATGCGAACAGTCAATCTTGAAAATGTACCCGATGGCGAGCCGCTGACTCTGCTCATAGTTGAGGATATGATTATGAAAGGGCCAAGCAGCTTAGGGTGTACTTGTTCGCCTTCGAGTGATAACTACAACGCGAACCGTTGTACCCCCGAGACCTATCTTTCTGAGGTAGACATCAACCCCGATCAATTTGCTGAAGACAGAAGACAATACCGCGTGTATGTGCCGCCGAATTTTAGCTTTAACCGTTTAGGGGTATGCAGTCCGCTCCGATGGGACTCTAGCTATACACCCGCCTTTCTTAGTTCAGACAGTATGCAAACCGTGCGGGAAGGAATGCGGCTGACGGTGACTGATGGTACAGCAGGCGGCGCGGATTTACCCTATATCGAAGTGGCTGGGAAAACCGGAACGGCTGAATACTGTGACGATATTGCCCAAGCATTAGATCAATGTAATCCAGGCCAATGGAATTCTCACGCATGGTTTACTGCTTATGCCCCCTATGAGAACCCCGAAATCCTCATCGTCGCTTTCGTTTACAGCGGCGGAGAAGGTTCGGGCGTAGCGCTGCCGATTGCGGTAGAAACGTTAGAAGCCTATGTCCGGTTGCGTAATCAGCGCGAAGATTTGCCCCTGCCAGAAGGTCTTGGCGAAGGGTTACAACCGACTAATCCAGCGGTTCCGCGTGAGATTCCCGGCGCGACTCCCGTGCCTACCAATGCACCATGATTGATGCGAATCGCTTTTTCACTTGGCTGCCAGATGACCAGCGGCGCATCGCCATCTACTGGTTACCAGCGTTCATTGCCGGTATGCTGGCATGGATGGCTTTCGTAACCACTGGTCAAACGCCACTCGTCAGGGCAACTGGGTTAGCCTTAGTCATTGTCGGCGTGACCTTAACCCTACGCCGATTAGGCGCGATTTTGGCCGTAACAGGGGGGCTGGCCTTAGCTTTTAGCCCGGCATTTTGGTCACAAACAGGCGGAGGAGATAGCATCGGCACAGCAACAACGGTGGTCGCGCTGATTGCGGCCTCTTTCGCAGCAGTCATCGTTGTCCAAATGAGCCGCCGCCCCTATATCGCGCTCGGCTTAGGAGCGTCTGTCTTTGCGATGATCTTCTGGAGTCAGATTGGTACGCCTCGTAGCCTACGCTTAACCGGTTTACTCACAGCTTGGCTGTTGTTTTTATTGGTGGATGCGCTTTTTACCAGCAATCCCCGCCCAGACGAAGCCCAACCTGCACCCATCGAAAACCAGCACACTTTCGGCTTACTCATTATATTGTGCGTAGGTACTTTGAACGACCCCTTGTTCGTTCTGCTGGCACCAGCCGTCATAATTGGGTTATGGCTTTCATGGACACCCCTCCCACGCTGGTTCTGGGCAGCGCTGAGTATCATTACCCTCATCGGCATACGCGGCATTATCGTCACGTATATCGATCCAGCGTGGTGGACGATTTCCGCCACTGAAGCAGAACGCATGGGAATAGCGGCACCTTACATTTTGGCGGATGGTTGGCGTGTTGGAGCGCGTTGGGTCAATTTGATGGAAGTCATCATTCACCAATTTACCCTTGTAGGCGCGGCATTAAGCATACTCGGCTTGGCACGCTTGGCACGTTGGTATCCCGTCTTAGGGATTGTATCAATGGTGGCTTATGGATTTTATGCAATCTTTGGTCTGGTTTATTTCGGCGCAGACCGAGAAGTTTTGCTTATGCCACTGTTTATTATCCAGATTGTTTGGCTCACTTATGCTGTATATACCTTTGGTCAATGGCTGGAAAAAAGTCTACGGAGCAACGTCCAACGCGCCCATTGGCTGGCTACCAGCGCCTACATCCTCCTCCCAGCCTACTTGTTTTTACTGGTGACGAGGGTGACATAGCGCACATTCAAAAAAAAGGTATCATAGAGGCACACAAATATAACAATTTTTTCACCTTATTGGGGAAAGTCGTTCAATGCCAGAGGACACCGTAGCGATTAAGGGCATTAAAGATGGTCTGCTCATTTCACTCAGCCAAACCGCAGAATGGCCTATCATCACCAGCGATCTCGCTGCGCGTATTGACGAAAAAGTGGACTTTTTTGCTGGTGCAACCATCACTGTTGAATTAGGAGCGCGCCCCGTACCAAAACATGAGTTAAGCAGCCTAAAAGCATTATTGGAACGGCGTGGGTTGGTGCTATCAGTCATTTTAAGCGACAGCGCCACGACGCTTGATGCAGCACTGGCGCTTGATGTAAGAACCAGTACCACAGCGCATACACCTGGTCGCATACCTAATGAAACGATTTCTGTTAGCCCGGAGGAAGAAGGGTCAAGTGGTGTTCTTATCCGCCGCACATTACGCAATGGACGGACTGTTCACAGCCAAGGCCATGTCGTCATCATCGGGGATGTAAACCCTGGGGCGGAAGTCGTCGCCGGAGGGGATGTGATCGTATGGGGGAAGCTGCGTGGCAACGTTCACGCAGGTGCAAATGGCGACGAGGAGGCCGTCGTTTGTGCGTTGGATATGACCCCCACCCAATTACGCATCGCTGGTTATATTACTACTTCACCGCCTGATAAACGACGTAAAACACGCCCTGAATTCGCATTTATACGCAACAATCAAATTGTTGTGGAAGCCTGGAAAGAATAAGACAGGGGAAGACAATGACGCAGAATCCAAATTCCGCACCCACTGGAAGACCGAATCCGGTCAGACGAATCGCAGGGGCAAAAGTCATCACGGTGACTTCCGGCAAAGGGGGTGTTGGCAAAACAACCACAACCGCCAATTTGGGCATCGCCCTAGCGCGGTTAGATAAAAAAGTCGTCCTCATTGATACCGACATCGGACTTCGTAATCTGGATGTCGTCATGGGGTTAGAAAATCGTATCGTCTATGATCTGGTCGATGTCGTTGAAGGCCGCTGCAAGCTGCGCCAAGCGATGATTAAACATAAGCAGTTTCCAGAACTCTATTTAATCCCTGCCGCGCAAACACGCGATAAAACTGCCGTCAGTCCGGCGGATATGGTGCAAATTTGTAACGCGCTGCGTCCAGAGTTCGATTTTATTTTGATCGACTCCCCTGCTGGGATCGAACGAGGCTTCCGTAATGCGATTGCGCCAGCCGATGAAGTGCTGATTGTAACGAACCCGGAAGTTTCTGCTGTGCGTGATGCTGACCGCATTATCGGCTTGATTGAGGCGGAAAATAAAGGACCCGGAAGACTTATCCTCAACCGCGTCAAGATGGATATGGTGCGGCGTGGCGAGATGCTTTCTGCCGCTGATGTCACCGATATTTTGGCGATTACCATCATTGGGATTGTCCCAGAAGATGAAAATGTTATTCCGGCATCCAATAACGGTATCCCCGTCACACTGAATGAAAGTTCGCGGGCGGGAGTCGCTTTTCGTAATATTGCCCGCCGATTAAACGGTGAAAATGTACCGCTTATGCCCTTAGAAAACTCTGGCAATATCTTGCAACGCATCGCAAGGATATTTTCCGGCGGCTAGGCTAACAGGGAGATGAGAAAATGGCTGGATTTTTTGACCGGATGTTAGGTCGAAGCAAAGATTCCGGAAGCGCGAACAAAGCCAAAGATCGGCTGCAATTTGTCCTCGTCCATGATCGGGTGAATATTCCACCGGAGCGATTACAGATGATGAAGGATGAAATTGTCGCCGTCATCTCTAAATATGTCTCCGTGACAAGCGATGAAGTGGAAATTGCCCTTGCCCAACATGACCGAAAACAAAATCGCCTGATTGCAGAAGTGCCGTTTGCCAGCTTGATTGACACGCTCGATCCCGATGAAGACGTGCCTTATCCCATTACATCGACCCTTTTTATCGAGTTACAACCTGAGACTTCGGCTGAGGAACTGCCGCAGCTTAATGAGCCGCTAAGTTCAGAGGAGACACGTCCGACCCGGAGTCAGGCAAAATCTGGAGAAGACTCTGTCTTGGAGACTAACAACGGCCTCACTTAACAGTATCGATTGCTTCTTCACGCCACGTTGCTTTTCCTATGTAATGTTCTTCACACTAATCGTGAAGACCTCCTATTCTCGTCCTGAAGAGATTTTCTCTTTAACGCCTCGGCATAGTGAACTATAATCCAAAGGTGTTATTTATCATTGAGCAGATATTATGCGGTCTTTGAATTTTTGGCGGCAATTTGATTATGTGCTTTTAGTAGCCTGCACAATCCTGATTATCTTCGGGATACTTATGATTCGCAGTTCAACAATGGGGGCTGTCGATCCTGATTTGATTGCTCGCGTTCCTGATCAAATCCGATATGGAATCATCGGTTTGATGCTGGTGTTTGGGTTAGCGACGATAGATTATCGCTTGCTCGGTAGCCTGCACTTCTGGCTCTATATCGTCATGTTGGTTTTGTTGATGATGGTCTTTTTCTTCGGCGTTGAAGGCGATGGTGGTGCGCGAAGCTGGCTCAACCTCGGCATCCGTATCCAACCTGCCGAAATTGCCAAAATCATCATTATCATTACGTTGGCACATCATCTATCACAGCGTTTTCAGAAAATGCACAAACTCTCAACGGTGATTGGCTCACTCATCCATATTGCTATTCCGACTTCGCTTATTTTTGTCCAGCCGGATTTAGGGACGACCATCGTATTTATAGTGATCTGGCTCACGATGATCTGGTCTGCTGGCTTAACCTTTAAGCATATTGGGCTGTTTTTGCTCGTGATTGTCCTTACCGCGCCAGTGGTTTGGTCACAGATGCAGCCTTATCAACGCCAACGCTTAGTCACTTTCGTCGCCAAAGATGCCGACCCCGATAATTACTTTAATATCCGCCAAGCGTCGATTAGTATTGGCTCCGGCGGATTAGTAGGTAAAGGCTATGCCAACGGGTCACAGAATCAACTGCGCTTTTTGCGTGTGCGGCATACTGATTTTATTTTCGCGGTGATTTCGGAAGAATTTGGTTTTGTCGGTGCTGTGAGTGTCATCATCTTAATCACTATCGTCATCATGCGTGTGTTACGCGGCGCACGTCTCGCCGTTGACCCGCTTGGCAGTATGATCTGTTATGGCGTAGCCACGATTATCTTCTTCCAAACTTTTGTGTCGATTGGGATGAACCTCGAACTACTGCCTGTAACAGGGTTAACGCTTCCTTTCGTCAGTTCAGGCGGCACGGCGCTACTTTCAACGCTTATCGGTATTGGTCTAGCGGAGAGTGTCATCGTCCGGCGGCGGCGTTTTTAATCCCTAAGAACTAAATTCATTTAAGGAGAATTTTGTGACCGACGCAACACCCGTTACCCTTACAAATAAGACCGCTGACGGTTGGGCAAACCGTCCAGTAAGAACGCGCTTCGCACCCAGCCCCACCGGATCGCTTCATATCGGCGGCTTGCGGACTGCACTCTTTAACTGGCTTTATGCCCGTCATCATGGCGGTCAATTTATTCTACGTATTGAAGATACCGATCAAAAACGTTTCGATCCAACCGCGCTGCAAACATTAACAGAGGCGCTGCGTTGGGCGGGGGTCACATGGGACGAAGGGCCAGAAGTCGGCGGCAGTTATGGGCCGTATGTCCAATCAGAACGCTTGGCGCATTATCAACACTGGGCGCAGTGGCTGGTCGAACATGATTTTGCCTATAAATGCACCTGCACCTCGGAACGGCTAGAACAAGTCAATAAAGAGAAACAAGCGCGTAAAGAAGCACCGGGTTATGACCGTCACTGCCGCTATTTAACGCCGGATGAACGTGCAGAACGAGAAGCACAAGGCTTACCTTATGTCGTGCGCTGTAAATTTCCGCTGGAAGGCCAAACCATCGTCAATGATCTCGTGCGGGGTGAAGTCATATTTGAAAACACGATGCAGCAAGATACGGTGCTGCTGAAGTCCGATGGCTTCCCCACTTATCATCTTGCCGTAATTATCGACGATCACCTGATGGAAATTTCACATGTGATGCGAGCTGTTGAGTGGCTGCCTTCCGCACCGCTTCACATCCATTTATGGAAGTGTTTTGGCTGGGAAATCCCCAATTACGCTCATCTGCCCGTCATGTTGAATCCCAATGGCAAGGGAAAAATGAGCAAGCGCAATCCGCCCAAAGATAAATTTGGGAATACCATTCCAGTGATGGTGCATGAGTACATCACGAATGGTTATTTGCCAGAAGCGTTGGATAACTCCCTCGTCAACACAGGCTGGAGCTTTGGGGATGACCGTGAAGTCTTTTCGATGCCAGAAGCAATTGAACGTTTTTCCGATTTTAGCCGCATTAACCCTGCCAACAGCGCGTTTCCGCCGGAAAAGCTAGAATGGCTTAACGGTGTATATATCCGCGAAAAATTGGATATAACTGAACTGGCAAAACGGTTGCGTCCGGTGCTGGAAAACGCGGGTTATGAAGTCAATGTAGATACTTTGTTGAAAGTGACCCCGTTAGTGCAAACTCGCATCAAGACGTTGAATGATGTCATTCAGATGGCGGGCTTTTTCTTCCGGGAGGACTTCATCCCCGCTCAACCGAAAGAAATTATCCAGAAGAAGATGGATGCCGGCGCAACACAAGCCGCCTTGCAGTCTTCTCGCGAGTCATTGGGTAAAATCGACGACTTCACTAGCGCGACTATGCTGGCACTTTTTACTGAACACGCTCAAAAAATAGGCTTGAGCAATAGTCAACTCTTTGGGCTGCTGCGCGTCGCTGTGACCGGACAAATGATTTCTACACCCACCTTTGAAACGATGGAAATTATCGGCAAAGCCGAAACACTTAAGCGTCTCGATCTTGCGATTGCAAGTCTAGCAAGAGACCTGAACTTACCTTGACAATCGCTTAAATGCTCAGGTAAAATACGAACTATCCTATTGGGGGATAGTTCAACGGCAGAACAGTGGCCTCTGAAGTCATTAATCTTGGTTCGAATCCAGGTCCCCCAGCTAACTTGGATCCAATGCGAACATATTAGTTGAGGATCGGCGGAGACATCTCCGCCGATTTTCATTTTTGGAACTATTTGGCTGTTAGTTATCAGCTACTACAGTGACAATGACTTTACCTT
>Ga0209591_10000158_pt1 | contig 87343 bp, 88 predicted proteins | sample MAT01_FD_187207 | JGI IMG/M metagenome (GOLD analysis project Ga0209591, IMG submission 187207) | Freshwater microbial communities from Lake Fryxell liftoff mats and glacier meltwater in Antarctica - MAT-01 (SPAdes) (version 2) | ecosystem: Environmental > Aquatic > Freshwater > Ice > Liftoff...
CTACCTGGGTCGCAACCTGTTGCCCGTCTGCGATCCGGTTGATCTTTGCCTGCACCGTCGTGATCGCGTCCAGGATCTGCTGCCGCCTGGCTGGGCGGGTCGTCCTTGCGAGCTGACGCTTCAAAACCGTCCGCTGGTTGACCAGTGGATCGAGCCTCGGCGCGTACCGGGAGTTGATCCGGTTCAGAGAAGCCTGGTAGTCGTCCTGGGCGTCGGCCAGCTTGCTTGCCTTCAAAGCCTGGAGAGCGTCTACCTGGTTCCTCTGGTTCTTGAGGATGTTCCGGATCTGGCGTTGTTGGGCCGCGTCATCACGTGACTTGACCCTCGAGCTCCGGCGCACGAAAAGGCTCTTGACCTGGCTCTTTGCAGCACCGGTCTTGTTGTCGAGAGTCCGTCGGTAGGACGTCTTGCGGGCCGGTGTGGCCGGCACGTTCCTCTGGCCCTCCAGATCGTTAACGGCCCCGACCAGCATTTTGTACTGGGGGGTCTGCGTGATTCCCGGTATGGGTTCGGCCGTTGCGGGGGAAGCACCCCAGGCGGCGAAGAAGAGAGTCAGGATGAGGGGGACGATAAGTGCATGTTTTTTCATGCGTCCAACCTACCGGAAAAAAATTCTGCCGTGGGTTCAGTTAAAAAGTGAAAGTCGGCAGCACCGTAGCGGCTAAACCCGAGGTGACTCGAAGCGGCCTCAGGGGCGGTCGGGGCTCTCCTGTTCGGCCCTGATTACATGCATGACTGCGTTGATCAGGGCCAGATGGGTGAAGGCCTGCGGGAAGTTGCCGAGGTGGCGGCCAGAGCGCGGGTCGATCTCCTCGGCGTACAGCTGCAGCGGGCTGGCGAAACCGAGCAGGCGCTCGCAGAGCTGGGTGGCCCGGTCCAGCTCGCCGATCTCGACCAGGGCGCTGACCAGCCAGAAGGAGCAGATCGTGAAGCTACCCTCTTCGCCTTCGAGCCCGTCGTCGGTTTCGTCGACCAGGTAACGCATGACCAGGCCCTCGACGGTCAGCTCATCGGCGATCGCCAGGACCGTATTGCGGATGCGCGGATCGTCGGGTGGCAGGAATCTCAGCAGCGGCAGCAGCAGGCAGGAGGCATCGAGTGCGTCGGTTTCGTAGTGCTGGGTGAATACGCCGCGGTCGTCGACTGCGTTCTCGCATATGTCGGCGTGGATCTCGTCAGCGGCGAACTGCCACTTGGCGGCGAGGTCGAACTCCTCCCGCAGGCGGGCGAGCCGGGCGCCACGGTCGACCGCCACCCAGCACATGACCTTGGAAGAAGTGAAGTGCTGGGGCGCACCGCGGACCTCCCAGATTCCACGGTCCGTCTTGCGCCAGTTGTCCAGCGCGGCGTCAACCTGGCGGACCAGGATCGGCCAGATCTCCTCCGGCATGCTGTCGCGCGACTTCGTATGGAGGTAGAAGGAGTCGAGCACCGCGCCCCACACGTCGTGCTGGCGCTGGTCGTAGGCGCCGTTTCCGATGCGGACCGGAGAGGCCTTCTCGTAGCCCTCGAGGTGAGAGAGTATCTCTTCGTCGAGCCGCTTTTCACCGGCGACGCCGTACATGACCTGGAGGTCGTCGGTGTCTCGAGTGACGTCGGCGAGGAAGTAGAAGAAGTCGTTGGCCTCCCAGTCGAATCCGAGCGTATACAGGCCCCACAGCGTGAAAGTGGAGTCACGGATCCAGGAGTATCGGTAGTCCCAGTTTCGCTCGCCCTGCGGGGTCTCCGGGAGCGAGGTGGTCGCGGCGGCGATCAGGGCGCCGGTCGGCGAGTAGGTCAGACCCTTCAGGGTCAGCGCGGATCGCTCGAGGAAGCTCCTCCACGGGTGGTCGGGGAAGGTGCCGCGGGCGAGCCAGTTCTGCCAGTGGTGCGCGGTCCAGACCAGCCTGTCGTGGGCTTCACCGTAGGTAACCGGCGCACGGTGCTCGGACCAGGAGAGGGCGACGAAGCGCGTATCGCCCTCCTTGAGCAGGGTTCGGGCGGTGGACCGCGGGCCCTCGAAGCCGAGGTTCATGTCGCTGGTGAGCTGGAGTTCGATATCGCTGCCCGGGGCGGTGGCCAGGCCCTCGTGGTATCCGTCGCCGGTGTACTGCCAGCTCGGCTGGCTGCGCCCGTAGTCGAAGACAGGCTTGCAGTCGAGGGTCAGCTGGACCTCGCCGTGCACGCAGCGCACCATTCGAAGCAGCACGTGGTCGGCGTCGTAGTCGGTGGGTGCCCGGCGGTGGGTCTTCGAGCGGTCGCGGTCGTGGTGCCAGGGGCCGATCAGCAGCACGTCACGCACGATGATCCAGCCGTCTCCGGTGCCCCAGCTGGTCTCCAGCACCATCGTGCCAGGGATGTAGCGGCGGTTCGTCGGCACGTGGATGTCGGCGGGGCCGAGGCGGAAGTTGCCTGCTTTCCGGTCGAGGATCGAGCCGAACACGCTGGGAGAGTCGAAACGCGGCAGGCACATCCACTCGATGTTCCCGCTCGGCGCGACCAGGGCCGAGACCTCGCCGTCAGAGAGGAAGCCGTAATCGGCGATCGGCGGGTAGGGGGAAACTCCGGGCGCCGATTCGGTGATCGGGATCTGGCTCTCCCAGGTGCCACCGTAGTGGGGACCGGGACCCGGGCTGGGAGGGAAGGCACCGTTGCTCATAGGTGCGGGATGCTCCCACACCCGCCAGCCCCGTGTCTACTCTGAATGCCCTCCTGCACGCCGAGTTGGCAGACTGACCAGTTCCCCCATGGCAGTGGTAACAGCATCCGGAATCGGCATCCACCTCGGCGGCGAGCCGATCTTCTCCGACGTGTCATTCAAGTTGACGCGCGGTGAGCGCATGACGCTTTCCGGAAGGAACGGCGCCGGCAAGTCGACTCTGCTCAAGATCCTGGCCGGCGAGGCGAGCAACGATTCCGGCAGCCTCGGGTTCCAGAAGGGGGTCCGGGTCACCCTCCACGACCAGCGGCCGCCGCGTGAATCAGGGCTGACCCTCCAGGAGTACGTCTTCACCGGCCGGTCCGACCTGCTCGAAACCGAGGCGAAACTGGAGCGTCTTGAGAAGCGCATGTCCGAAGGCGATCACGACGAAATCACGATGCGCGAATACTCGGAGGCCCAGCAGAAACTCGAGTCGGCAGGCGGTTACCGGTGGCGGGACGAAGTGCTGATCGTCCTGCGGGGGCTGGGCTTCAGCGAGTCGGAGTTCGATCGGCCGCTGCGCACGTTCTCGGGCGGGGAGCTGACCAGGGCTTCGCTGGCGAGGGCACTCGCGGCCGGGGCCGACCTGCTGCTGCTGGACGAACCGACCAACCACCTCGACATCAGCACCCTCGAATGGCTGGAGGGATACCTCAAGAGCCTGGACGCGGCGGTTGTCCTGGTCGCGCACGACAGGTGGTTCCTTGAGTCGGTCGGCACGTCGGTGCTGGAGATAGAGGCCGGCCGCAGCCGGTACTTCTCCGGACCGTGGCATGCCTGGCGGCGTGAGTACGCGGCCCGCCAACTGGCCCTGGGCAAAGCGATCGAGAAGCAGCAGGCCGAAATCGAGCGGATGGAAAAGTTCGTCGACCGCTTCCGTTACAAAGCGACCAAGGCCAAACAGGCCCAGTCGAAGCTGAAGAAGATCGAGAAGGTGAAGGAGAACGCCGCCTCGAGGGCACCCGAGGACAACCGTCGGCTCGAATTCGCTTTCATGCAGCCGGAACGGGCGAGCAAGGTCGCCCTGAAGGCGGTCAATCTGAAAGTCGGGGTCCCGGGCCGCACCCTGCTCGAGTCGGCTTCGCTTGAGCTCGAGCGCGACGAGCACGTGGTCCTGATCGGGCCGAACGGCGCCGGCAAGACGACCTTCATGTCGACCCTGGCCGGGGAACGCAAGCCGTTCGCCGGCAGCGTGCGGCCGGGCCACAACGCGAAGATCGGCTACCTCTCCCAGCATGCCGAGACCGCCGCCGGGGAAGGCTCGGTGCTGGACGCCGCTGCCCGCGAGACCGGTCTTTCCGGCCAGAAGGTGAGGGATCTGCTCGGCGCCTTTCTCTTTTCCGGGGCGGACGTCAACAAGTCGCTGGCCGATATCTCCGGCGGTGAGCAGCGCAGGCTGTCACTGGCAATCCTGGTTGCCTCCGGGGCCAATGTGCTGCTGCTCGACGAGCCGACCAACCACCTCGATGTCGAGAGCCGGGAAGCACTCGAGGACGCGCTGCTCGCCTTCCCGGGAGCGCTGATCCTGATCTCCCATGACCGCGCGTTGCTGGAAGCCGTCGGCAGCCGCACCCTGGTCTGCGAAGGCGGAGAGCTGGAAAACCACCTGAAGGGCTGGGCCGAGTACCAGCGTGCGCGCGACGAAAAGGTCGAGCAGGCGGCAGCCTCGAACGGAAGCAGCACCGGGACGCGCAGCGCCAGCGCGGCGAGGGGCGGTTCACCCGGCAAAGAGCGTGCGAAGGCCGTGCGCAACGTCGCCAGCCTGGAGAAGAAGATCGAGCGGGCCGAGGCAGCGCTGACCGTGCTCGAAGACGAGCTCTCGGACCCCGGCCAGTGGTCGACGCCGGAGAAGTCGGCGAAGGCCACTCGCCGCCATGACCGCGCAAAGCAGAAAGTCGCCGACCTCTACGGGCTGTGGGAAGAGGCCGAGTCAGCAGTCTGATTCCGCTTTCTCCCCGGTTGTCGTAGGCTTTCGGCGTCCGACGTCCTACCCGGGAGGCCTTCCTGATGTCCAGAACCCGTCTCGTATCGATCCTGCTCGCCCTTTTCGCAACGGCCCTTGTTGCCGGCTGCGGTTCCGACGATTCGTCCAGCGACGAATCCACCGGCACGGCCACCGCCAGCGTGACGGCCGCCGACTGCACACCTGAGAACCTCGGCACCTTCAAAGACGGCGTGCTGACCGTGGGGACAGACAGCCCCGCCTACCCGCCTTACTTCGAGGACGACGACCCGACCAACGGCAAGGGCTTTGAGAGCGCGGTCGCCTACGCGGTCGCCGAACAGCTCGGCTTCAGTCGTTCCGAGGTCGAGTGGACCACCGTGCCGTTCAACTCCTCTTACGCGCCGGGTCCGAAGAAGTTCGACTTTGACGTCAACCAGATCTCGATCACTCCGGCCCGCGAGAAGGTCGTGGACTTTTCGAAGCCGTACTACACGGCCTCCCAGGGCGTCCTCGTAGCGAAGGGTTCCGACCTTGAGGGCATCACCAGCCTCGACGAACTCAAGGACGCCGAGATCGGCGTCCAGATCGGCACCACCAGCCTGGAGGCGGTCAGCGACGAAATCGATCCATCGACCGAGCCGAAGGTGTTTGACAACTCGAACGATGTGGTCGCCGCGCTCAAGGCGGGTCAGGTCGATGCGGTCGTGGTCGACCTCCCGCAGGCGATCTACCTTCGCGACGCAATCGTCCCCGGCTCTTCCGTGGTCGGTCAGTTCGAAGCCCCCGGGGGAGATGAGTGGGGTGCACTGCTGGCCAAGGACTCTGATCTGACCCAGTGCGTCGACCTCGCGGTCCAGACCCTCACCGACGACGGCACGCTTGAAGAGATCACCACCCAGTGGATGAGCGACGCCGCGAGCGCCCCTGAACTCAACTGATGATAACCCCGGCCTGATTTCGGGCGGCCGGGCGGATAACGGCGAACGCCGGGCCGCGCGGGAACAGGCAAAAAGAGCCCGTTCCCGCCGCGGTCAGGCGACGGCCGTGCTTTCTTCGGTCATCGTGCTCGGTGGCCTGGCGCTTCTGGTCTTCACAAGCAGCGGCTGGCCGGATGTGCAGGAGACGTTCTTTTCTCCTGATGCCTTCCGGACATCCTTCCCGGACATCCTCAGAGCCTTCTGGCTCGACATCAGGATGTTCGTGGCAGTCGAGGTGGTGGTTTTGATCCTGGGTCTGGTCATTGCCCTGGTCAGGACCAGTCTCAGCCCGGCGCTGTTTCCGATCCGGATACTGGCCGCGGTCTATTGCGACCTGTTCCGTGGCGTGCCGGTGATCCTGCTGGTCTACCTGATCGGTTTCGGTGTCCCCGCTCTGGGAGTGACCGGTCTCCTGTCCGAGCCGATCTTCCTTGCTTGCGTCGCTCTGTCACTCGCCTACAGCGCCTATGTGGCCGAGGTCTACCGGGCGGGCATTTCTTCGGTTCACCGGACCCAGACCGATTCTGCACTCGCGGTCGGACTGACCAACTTTCAGGCCCTGCGTCACGTCGTATTGCCCCAGGCGGTGCGCAGGGTGCGCCCGCCATTGCTGAATGACTTCATATCGCTCCAGAAGGATGTGGCCCTGGTTTCGGTGCTGGGCGTACAGGAAGCCTTCAGGGTGGCTCAGATTGACTCACAATCCAGCTTCAACTACACGCCGCTGATCGCCGCGGCGATCCTCTACCTTGCGGTGACCATCCCGATGGCCCGCATCCTTGACCACATCGCCAGGAAGGAGGAGGCGAAGACATGAGTACCCCCGTACTCGAGATCACGGGCGTGACCAAGTCCTTTGGCGATCGCCTCGTGCTGGACGGAATCAACCTCGCGATATCCGAACACGAGGCGGTGGCCCTGATCGGAGCCTCGGGCTCGGGCAAGTCGACTCTGCTGCGCTGCATCGACCTGCTCGAGGAGATCGACGACGGCGACATCTTTCTCGACGGCGAAGTGATTACCGACCCTTCGGTCAAGCCGGTATCGGTCCGCCGTCGACTGGGCTTCGTCTTCCAGGCTTTCAACCTGTTCCCGCATATGTCGGTGCTCGACAACGTCACCCTCGGGGCGGTGCGAAGCGGCACCATGTCGAAGCGTGAGGCGACCGACCTCGGCCGGGAGCTGCTGGACCGTTTCGGCCTTGGCGAGCGCGAAGCAGATCACCCCGATCAGCTTTCGGGTGGTCAGCAGCAGCGGGTGGCACTGGTCCGCGCCTTCGCCTCGAAGCCGCGGGCGCTGCTGCTGGACGAGGTGACCAGCGCCCTCGACCCCGAGCTGGTCGGAGACGTGCTCGAGGCGGTCCGGGAGATGAAAGCCGAGGGCATGACGATGATCATCGCCACCCATGAGATGAGCTTCGCCCGCGAGGTCGCCGACCAGGTCGCTTTCCTCCATGAAGGAAGGATCGTCGAGCTCGGCACCCCGGCAAAGATCATGGACTCGCCTGAGCGCCCGGAGACGCGCCGTTTCCTGCGCCGTCTGCTCGCCGCCGGCCGGATCTGAGCACCGGTTCACCGCCCCGGAGCGGTCGCTCTGCTCAGGCGTTGCCGCAGCCGCCGCAGTGGGGAGTGCCGACCCGTCGCGGTTCGTGGCAGGTCGAGCACTCTCCGAGCACCCGCCGCCCGCAGCCTTCGCAGCTCCGGTTGTCGCGGGCCGGGTATCCGCAGAACGGGCACTCGTGCTTGCGAACCCGCCGCAACGGGATCTGGCGGGCCAGGTAACGCTGAAGCAGGACGAAGGCCAGCACCGTGAGCAGGATCCCGACGATCGAGATCACCAGCGGCCCGACGTTGTCGAAAACACCCCAGCCTTCGCCGTAGTCCGCCGCCATATAGAGGCCGAGGATCGCTCCGGCGCCGATGTCGGCTAGCGCGAGCGGCAGCAACCTGGACCGGCGGCGGCGGATCCGGAACATTGCGACATAACCACCACCGAGCATGCCGGCCACCAAAAGCAGGCGCAGCACGAAGGCCACGGTCTCGTCGCGGTCGGTTCTGTCCTTGACGTCGTCGATCTCAGCGCGCAGGTTTTCGTCGGCCAGGTCCGCGGCCGGACCGGTGGCAGCGAACGCAGAGCGGGCAGAGCGAGCCTCCTCACGCGCCGTTGCGAGATCGCGCTGCGCTTCGCGATAGACGGTCTCCTGCCCTGGGGCCTGTAATCCAGCGTCGAGTTCAGCCCGCCAGTTTTCGCGGGCAAGAACCGCACGCTTGATTGCCTGACGAACATCGCTCTGGGCTCGAAACTGATCATTTCGTGCTTGCTGTCGGTTTTCGAGCGCCCGCCGGTCTTCCGGTGAAAGTTCGTTCACGGCGTCGCTTCTAGGCGTAAGTCCGTAGCCGCCCGAATACCCGAACTCGCTGTCGCTGGCTCCGATCCCGCCGATCGTGTCGTAGGCCCAGAACGCTCCTATCAGGATGAAGGCCGCCAGGACTACGGCCAGGACCTTCTCCGCCCCGGAGGTCTTGAGGTTTTCGACTTCGGTCTTGGTGTTCATCGGGAATCGCCTTTCGTCTTCGGTTTCAGCTCGACAGCGAGATCGCAGTCGAGGGCGGTCGCCACTCGCTTCAGGGTGTCGATTCGGGGCGGCCTGCGGCCGGCCTCCAGTCGGGCGATCGCCGACTGGGTGGTCCCGCAGAGCTCGGCCAAGTCCTTCTGGGACAGGCCCCAGGTCTTCCTGATTTCGGTGACCTGCCGCGCGATTTCTGCGAACAACTCGTCTGTCTCGTCGGCGGCGGCACCGGAGAGTCGCAGGCGCAACTTCTCCAACCCGGTCGGTTCCATAGCAAACACGCTATAAAAGCTATAGCACCTCTGCTATGGATGCAAACCGGACCACCCGGGCGTGCTCGCCGCTGGCCGGATCTCATCAGGACCGGGACCCGGGCGAAAGGGGCTCCCGGGCCGGCGGGGGCTGGGCCCGCTCTACCGCCTGATGGCGGTCCGGCTGAGTGGCGACCAGTTGCCGGCCTGGTCGTGTGAGCGCACTGCCACGTAGACCTTCTTCCTGCCGGGCAGCCTGATCCGGACGCTCTGTTTGCGGTTCGGCGCGGCGGGTCTGGGTGCCTTCACTCTCTTGGCACGCTTCAGCTTCGAGAGCTTGATCGGCTTGCGCGAGGTGTAGACCTCGTACCTGGTGGCGGGACCGTTGCTGACCCCGTTGTCACCCGGGGCGGCCCAGCTGACTGTTGCCCGCTTCCCTGCCTTTCGGACCTTGAACTTCAGGGTTGCCGGCGGGCGGGTGTCGTTGCCGTAGCGGCCGGAGTTGTGCTCGTCGTGGCGGTAATGCCACCACTCGTTGTTGCCGTTGGCGTTGCCGCCGACCTTCCAAAGGAACAGATAGCCCTCACGGGTTCCGTAGGCCATCTGCTGACGGCCGTTCTGCTTCGGGTCTCCGACCACGCCGCCGAACGAAGTCCACTGGCCGGTCCACTTGGGGAAGCCGGGCGCTTCGCTCCCGCCGGCCTGGCGGCCGTGGATCCAGTAGGAGTCGTTCGAGGCGATCATCGCCTGGCTGCCGCCTGAACCAACTCCGGAGACCATCGGCGAGACGAAGAACGGGAAGCCGTCCTGGTTGGTGGGGAAGCCCGGCAGGGCCTTGCCGGTGGATACGTCCCAGGCCATGTCGAATACGTGGATCAACGACGCCTGTCCTGCTGTGCCGAGCGATGCCTGGAGGCTGATTCCGCCGGCCATCGGCTGCATGTAATTCGGTTCTCCATCGCCGTCGAGGTCGCCGACGGCTCCCTGTCCGGTGACCCCGGCAAGGATCGGGTCAGAGATGTAGTAGGGCGGGATCGCGGCACAGTTGGCGCCGGTGCAGAGACCGGAGAGATCCTTGAACCTGGAACCGTCGGCATTCAGCACCGCGGGGAAGCCGGAAACCGGGGTGATCGCCAGTTCGAGGTCTCCCGAGTTGTCGAAGTCGGCGATCGACGGCGAGTTGAGCCCGCCCTGGACGAAGTCGATCGACTGCGAGTAGCAGCCGCCGAAGGCGTTCAGGGGGACCGGCCAGCCGTCCATGTAGGCGCCGCCCGGGTGGTTTTCGCCATCGGGATGGATGCCGTAGGCGTAGACCGTGTTCGATTCCTCGTTGCAGTCGTAGCCCGGCACGAATACCTGGTCGCGCCCCGTGCCCAGAAGGTCACCGACCGCCGGGGGCGCCATCAGCTTCGGGTCACGGATGAAGTCCCCGTCCGGGATCGAGTCCCGGATCGACTGCGGAAGCTCGACCTTGACCGGCCACCCGGCAACCGCCTGGCCGTTCGGCCGGTATGCGTAGAGGTGCCCGTCGTATGAGCTCATCAGGATGCTGAGCCGGCCGTCACCGGTCAGGTCGCCGAGCACCGGTGCCGACCAGTTTCCGCGGGTCGGCGAACGGTGGCCGTTGAGCTGGTTCATCGGCGTCGGAACCGGCCTGGTGTCGAACTCGGGCTTCGGTTTCACCGGGAATCCGTTGCGAAGGCGTCCGGTGTTGTCCCAGGCGTAGACCCAGCCACTGCCGGTGGTCGCGACGATCGACTGAGTTCCGTTCCCGTCGAGGTCACCGACCGCAATGCCGCTGACCGGATCGCGTGCCTCGCGCAGCGCCTGTACCGAGCCGTAGGACTCCGAGGGAAAGTTCTGGGCATTTCGAGGGTCGACGTTGCGCAGCTGCCAGGTCCGGACCGGGAAGCCCTTGATCTGCTTGCCCTCCGGGCTGAGTGCGCTGACGACGCCGTCGTAGGTTCCGAACACCAGCTCCTGGTCACGGCCGCCGTCGAGGTCGACGAAGGTGGGCGCGGCACTGATCTCGGTGCCGATCGGCTTCGGGTACCCGGGCACCATGTCCCGGTCGGTCCGGGCACCGATCGATCTGCGGTCCTCGCCCTTGAGGCCGTTGCCGTCGCGGGCGCGCAGGCGGACGGTGACCGTGTACTGCTCGGGTCCGTTCGGGGGCAGGGTGACCCCGGGCTTCTTCGCGGCGAAGCTGGACGGGATCTGGCTCAGGTCGAGTGTGCCGAGCACACCTGCCTTGGCGGCCGCGCCGGTCGAGATCGTCTTGAAGTCATCGTCTCCCGGGTTGGCGCCGAGCGCCCACTCGAGGGTCCAGCCGAGTCCTTGGGATCCCCATGCCGAAGGCTTTACGCTGCCCTTGATCTGCAGGCTCTTCTGCCTCGACGGATCGACGTAGCGATACCAGGAGGGCGAAGTGATCAGGGCGGTAGGGGGCACCCGGCCGTCCATGATCAGCTTGGTCGCTTTACCGATGTTGACCCGTCCGTAGCCGTACTGGGTCGACCAGTTCGAATGAGTGGCGTCGCTGACTGAATCCGGGTTGCCGGGCCACTGCCGCGGCACGGTGGGGTGGTCGCGCTGGGGGATCACCTCGCTGGCCGTGTTCATCAGGACCTGCCGGACCTCGTTCGGGGTCAGGATCCGCGGGTAATCGCCGGCGTCGACGGCGTTCATCGCGGCTGACTGGACCATGCCGAGGAACGCGGCCTGGAACGGGGTGGCTCCGGAGGTGGTTACCTCCCCGCCGGAGAAGACCGCGTGGGTGCCGTAGCTGGTCACGTTCGACCGTGCCCTGAAGCTCCTCACGTTCCTGCCGTCCACGTCCTGGATCACCGAGTTGCCCGGAAAGACCTCGTCGTACAGGTGGCCGTCGGTGTGATCCATCGCGTCGAAGTCGTTCGAGTCAAAGGAGAGCAGCACGTTCCTGTCGATCGCGTGCCTGACCGCCTCGCGCGCGGCGCTCGAGTAGGTGTAGGAAACGACCACCGAGGAGACGGCTTTGGCCCCGGCGTCGATCGCGTAAGTGAATGCCGGCGTCCAGTTGTCGGTTTTGCCCACCGACTCGGCGCCCGACTTGACCGGCAGAACGCGGCACTCGCGGCAGACGCCGACTGCGCCGTAGTTGTTGTTCGCCTGCGCCCCGATCAGGCTGATCAGGCCTGCCGAATGGTTGTAGCCGGGGTCTTCCGTCTGCGGGTCGTTGGTGTTGTTGTAGGCGTTCCAGCCGCTGACGTCGTTCGGGTAGCCGTTGCCGTCGTTGTCGAAGCGGCCGCCTTGCGCACACCCGGTGACCCGGTTGGCTTCGATCCTGCAGTGGCCGAATACGACGATCAGGTCCTGAGGCGAAAGGTAGCCCTTCTTCGGGCCTGCGCCGATGTTCACCTGGTTCAGGTACTCGTGCTGCCCGTCACCGGCACAGCCGCGGGTCGTGCCCTCCTGTTCGGTGACGAACTGGGTAGTCGGCGCCGTGCAGGCGGGATTCACCCGCGGATCCTTGGCGAAGTCGCGAATGTCGAAGCGGCCGTTGCCGTCGAAGTCGTAGCGGCCGAGGTCCTGACCGTCCCAGCCCCGGGGATAAGGCAGCTCGCCCGGGTTGATGTAGATCGCGTTAAGACCGTCCTTGATCGAGTTCGAGCGGTAGTTCACTCCGCCTTCGATGTAGGCGATCAGCATCTCATCGCGGCCGAAGTTGCCCTGGGCCCAGGCTCCGGTCATGTTGATGCCGGACGAGCTCTCCGGATCGGTCGCGTTACGGGCCCAGCAGGGCAGGCCGCCGTCGGGCCGCGGTTCTGTGAACAGGCTGCCACCGGGAGCCCGGCAGAGGCCGTCCATCGGGCCGTACAGGTTCCACTGCTCGTTGTCGGTGCATCCGGCGATCGGGTCCTCCAACTCGCAGCGGGCGAACTCGGGGTCGTTCGGCCATTCGGCCTGGGGAAGGACCGGCCCGGGGGGGAGCACTGGTGCGGGGTCGGCAGCGGCGGACGACGCGACGATGCCGGAAAATGCGAATACGCACGCAAGCAGAGCGACGGTGCGGTTGCGACTCAAAATGTTCCCTCCCCAATCGATTCCACCACGCCTCCCGTGGTGAAGCCGATCATAGCGCGGAATCGGCGCTACGGGACGCGGTTCTGCCTTACCGGGCGGTGTCAGCCCCTGAAACGTCCGTCGAGCGCAGGTTCTTCACGCGGCTGGTCGGGCTTTGCCGGGTTGATGAAGTAGACGGCCGTGCCGCCCAGCCTGTCGTGAAGGCCGCGGCGGTCGAGCCTGACCAAGGTGCCGATGAAACCGAGGCCGAGCATCGCCGCACTCAGCCAGAAGCCGAGCAGTCGGCGCCCGGCATGTCCGGGTCCGATGTGGTGATCGCCGTTCACCTCGATCCGGATGTCGAGGAAGCGCATCCCGGGAGTCTGGCCGGAAAGCGACCAGAAGACGAACAGGTACACGGAGCTCACCACGAACCACGAGAAACCGCCCACGGCGACCAGGCCGGATGAGTTACCCGAGTTGTCGAACCCCAGAGCGGACGCGATCACCCCGACAACCGCGGCGAAGCTGATCAGCGACAGGTTGACCACCAGGGCATCGATGCCGATGCCGAGGACCCTGGTGAAGAAGCCGGCCCGGTTGGTGGGGGCGGACCGACTCGGGCGAAACAGCAGCTTGCGGGAAATCTTCTCGCCGATGAAGTCAAGGATTCGCGTCACTACGGAAACCTGATGGCCGACGTCTCCTATGAGGCCGATCCCCTGGGCTGCGATCGCGGCCCTCACCTCGGGGGCCTCGGCGATGCGTTCGATGAGCCGCTGGGTGTGCGGTCCGTCGAGCACGTGGTCCCAGATGCGCTCGCTCATCTGGCTGTCCAGAGCTTCGACGATCGCCTTCTCGACCGACTCGCTGGCCATCGCTTCGCTGACCGCCTGTTCGATCACCGGACCGTTGATCAGCCTGGCGATTGCGTTCTCGGTCGCTTCACTCTCGATCGCCCGCACGATCGCCTCTTCGACGGCTGACTCGATCGCCTGGTCGAGTCCGGACACATCGGCGATCCGCTGTGCCCCACGGGTTCCGGTCGAGAAGAGCCGCTCCGCGAGTGAGGGGGATGACTGCCCGCCGTTGTTGTTCTCCCCGTTCAAGTCATCTGGCGGTTGTTCCCGGGCTTCGGCCTCCTGGTCGGTCCCGGCTTCGTCTTCCATGCGCGCAGCCTACCCCGCAGCCGGCAGTGACGCAGGTATTGCTTCGCATCTGGCCGATCGGGCAGGAGGCGTCAGCCGCGCCTTCACCCGGGCGAGCGGAAGCGTGGGGCGGCGGCTTCGGCCAGCGCGAGAGTGGGCTCGTCGAGGGTGTTCTGGACCAGCGCCGATTCGGACCGGATCCTTGTCAGCAGAGCCTCTTCAACCTCATTGAGCCCGATGGCGGGCAGCTCGTCGTCGATTGCCCCGACTGTGGCCGGGTTCCATTCGAGGCCGAGTGCTGCGTAGACGGGGTCCAGCACCTCCCGGATCAGGGCGGCGTCCCTGACCGCGATCACGAAGCCGATGTGGGCGGCACCCCGGATCATCCGCTGACCGATCCCGACCAGTTTGCTGCGGCCGCCGCTGTTCACGCTGAATGCCCCCGGGCAGTACTCGCCTTCAACCTCACCGATCCGGGCGTCGATTCCCAGGTCCCGGAGTGCATCCCGGGCAATCCCTGCGGCGTACTCGAACCTGGCCGAGGTGCGGCGGGCCGGGGCTTCGTCGGGCAGCGTGATTGTGAGACTGAGGGTGCCTTCCGAGTAGGCGGCGGCGCGGCCGCCGGCAATCCGCTCCATCGCGCCGAAACCGGCCTCCCTGGCGCAGGCGACCGCTTCAAGGTAGCCCGGAGAGTTGAGGTCGCGCCTGCCGAAGGCGACGACCCTTGCCGGCCGGCTCAGTCGCACCGTCGGGCCACGTTCACCGGTCGCCACCTGATCCAGCAGAACCCGTGACAGGGCGGGTCCCATCTCGGGTCTGTCCGGGAATGCGTCGAGGATCAGACTCAGTTCAGACTGCATGTTCTTGATGACTTTGATATTAGTGTTTGCTCACAGACTCTCTATTTCCCCCTCAGAACCCCCTCATTCTTAACGCAAAGACATCAGCAGCATTGCTCGCCGTGCTTGCCGCGGTCCTGGTCGCCGGCAACTTTCTGATTTCCGATATCGGCTCGAAAGCCGCGGTCGGTACCGGCGAGGCCGCCTCGGTGAGGACCGTCGGCCCGCTCGATCCGGCAGCGCTCGTATTTGACTTCAAGGCGCAGCTCGAAGCACATCGGATCTCGGTCGCGGCGGCGGTGCTCGCCCGGGAAGAGGCGAAGATCCAGAAGCGCCGGGAGCGCATGCGCAAGCTGAAGCCGTTCATGAAGCTGCCCGCCGGAGTCCCGCGAGCGACCCTTGAAGCGATCGCCTCATGCGAGTCCGGAGGTGACCCGAAGATCGTTTCGTCCAGCGGGCTCTACCACGGCAAGTACCAGTTCAGCCCGGCCACCTGGGCCGCGGTCGGCGGCACCGGCCTGCCTTCCGAGGCGCCCGAGCTCGAACAGGATTACCGCGCTGCACTGCTCTACGTGCAGTCCGGTCCCGGCCAGTGGCCGGTCTGCGGCCTCTGACCAGCTCGGGCATCAGCTTCTGATCCGGAAGGTCTTCAGCGCAAGCCCCCTTGCGCATCTCGGCCCGGAACTGCAAGGATGGAACGGAATTGATTTTGGGGGCCATCCACATTTCCGAGCGTGTCACCCGGCTCAGGGTCGCTGATGTCGGACGTGGCGACTCCCGGCGGCTGATCGACCGCTCCAGCCTGGTCCGGGCGGAACTCCGGAACTGCGACCGGTTGAGCGCCCTGCTGATGGCGGAGGTCGAAGCCGCCCGGGACGCCGGGGCGGTTGAAGTCGAGGTCATCGCCACCCGGGAGCTGAGAGGGACCCGCCTGCTGCGGCTGCTCGACCGGGTAACGCGGGCCTCCGGCGCCGGCGGCATCCATCTGCCGGGGACTGCCGACGCCCTCGCCGCCGGCTTCCTGGCGGTCACCCGACCGAGGGAGGCCGTGCTCGACGGCGCTGTTGCGGTCGCCCGGATTGCGGAATCGACCACGGGCGTGGCTTTCGGCATTCCCGGCGGGCCGCCTGAATGGGTCGGCTCCAGATCTCTCGGAGCCGCAACGCTTACCGATCGCGCCCGCTTCACCGACCCGCCGCGACCCAACCAGATCGAAGCCGCGGTCAACGGTGCGATGCGCGCGCTCGGGTCATTTGCTCTGCCGGTCTGTGACCGGGTTTTCCTCAGCACGCCGATGTCGGCCGTTCTGGAGCGGCTTTGTGGTCCCCGGATCGAGGCCGCCGCTGCCCGCCGCGGCCTCGACTCGATTCTCGGTCAGACCGCCGACGACATCGCCGCCTGGTTCGGAGCCGAGTCCGGTCAGGCGAGACTGCTTCCGGCAACCCTTGTAATCGTTTTTGCCCTGGCCGATCTGACCGGTACCGCCGTGGAACCCTGCATCAGCGATCCGGTCGCAGGGCGGGCGTGGCTGGCTGAAAGCCGTCACTCGGCCGCCAGGTCAGAGAGTGCGGCCTGATGGCCGGGAAGTCGGAGTCCGCGCCGATGGGCCGCTCGACCCGCCAGGGCATAACCGAGGTCGCGGTCAAGGCGCCGACCAGGGGCAACCGCAAGCTCGAGAAGTTCCTCAAGGCGGTCAACCGGGACGAACAGGTCCGGGCCTGGTGGTACATGGCACAGATTCACGCCGAGCGGCTCGGCATGTCGGACCACTCCTGGGTACACATGCAGATCGTCCTCAACATCGCCTTGAGGCTGAGCCGCCTGCTTACCAAGGGTGGCGTTCAGCCGGCGATGGTGACCGATCACGCGATGTCGATCAAGGACGCCGAGGTGGTGGTCGCGGCCGGCGCGCTGCTTCATGACGTCGGCATGTCGATTCACCGAACCGATCACGAGGCCTACAGCCTGTTCCTCGCCAGGGAGGCGCTCGAGCGCTTGCTCGAGGGCATCTATCCCGAACCCGAGCGTTCGATCGTGATCGCCGAAGCCCTGCACGCGATCATCGGCCACCGCCGGCGCGGCCAGCCCTACACGGTCGAAGCCGGGATCGTCAGGGTCGCCGACGCGCTAGACATGGCCGAGGGCCGCACCCGCATACCGCTGCAGGCCGGGCAGGAGGGGATTCACTCGATTTCGGCTGCGGCGATCGACGAGGTCCGGATCTCCGCCGGCGAGACCCGTCCGGTGAGGATCGAGATCGAGCTGAACAACTCCGCCGGGATCTTCCAGGTGGACGACCTGTTGGCGACCAAGATCCGGGACACCCCGCTCGCCGGCCATATCGAGGTCATTGCCGAGGTCAGCGGCGAGTCCGAGAAGAGGCTGCTCACAGGATTCCGGCTCCCCGAATGAGCACCGGGGTCGTCCTTCTACCCGGCCACCAGGAGCACCACACCGGGGAACACCCGGAGAACGCGGCAAGGATCGATGCGGTGGTCGATTCGCTCAGGTCTGGTCCGGACTGGGGCGACTTCGAGGTGCTTGAGTCCCCCCGCGCGGCCGGGGTCGAGGACATTGCGCGGGTCCACAGCCGGGCACACATCGACCTTGTGCGGGACCACGCCGCCGCCGGTCCTACCTGGATCGATGGTGACACGGTGGTCAGCCCCGGAACCTACGACGTGACGATGCGGGCGGCCGGTGCGGCGATGGTCGCGGTGGACGCAGTGACCGGAGAAGACCGCCCGGAAAGCACCGAGAGGCCGGACAGCATGTTTGCCCTGATCCGGCCGCCTGGTCACCACGCGACGGCCGACCGCGCAATGGGCTTTTGCATGTTCAACCACGCCGCGGTGGCTGCGCGCTACGCCCAGGAAGTGATCGGCATAGAACGGGTCGCGATCCTCGACTGGGATGTCCACCATGGAAACGGAACCCAGGACATCTTTGAGGCGGACCCTTCGGTTCTCTTCGTTTCGATGCACCAGTGGCCGCTGTATCCGGGGTCGGGCTGGATCGACGAAACCGGCGCCGGCGAAGGCAGGGGGTTCACGGTGAATCTGCCGATGCCACCTGGCTCCGGAGACTCCGAGCACATCGATGCTTTCGACCGCGTCGTCGGTCCGGTGATCGACGCCTTCGACCCCGGCTTGCTGCTCGTCTCTGCCGGCCAGGATGGCCATGTTGCGGATCCACTTTCCAGCCAGACGCTGACCGTCGCGGGGTACAACGCTCTCGCTGCTCGCATCGCCGGACTCGCCACCCGTCTGGGGATCGGGCTGGTGGCGGTTCACGAAGGTGGATACAACCCGGAAACGCTGCCGACTCTGGACCACGCGATCCTTGCCGGGTTCGGCGGGTTCAGGAATGATCTGTCCGACCCGTGGAGCCCTCACAATGCCGCGGGTGCAGGTGGTAGTTGTCTGGACGAATGGGCTGCGCGTCTGGAGCAGATCGCCGACAGCCAGGCCCCGTGGTGGGGTCGCGTTCTCGGCTAGGTGTTGAAGCGGTCCAGGTCGTGACGCCGCTGTTCCTTCTTGGCGTCGAGCCTGCCCTGGATCAGCGACATGATTGTTACGAAGGCGGCGAAGAAGGCGATCACGCCGAAGCAGAAGAATGTGATGAAGCGGTCGTCGACCCGACCGGCCAGTCCGACTCCGTCGGCGGCTATGGCTGCCGGTGCGAGCACGAGCAGGGTTAGAACGGCGAGGGCGCTTGCGGCGGCGAATCCTGCTTTACGGACTTTGATCACGAGACAAAATCTAGCGCAACCGCGAGGCGGACAGTCTGATCCACGCCCGCCGGGCCGGGAGAGCGCTTTGGAAGTTGTGATCGAGTTGTGAAATTTCAGCCGCGGTGCCCCTTTTCCTCGTCCGTTACCCCTACACTTGTGGCGATGAGTCAAGCAAGGTCAACGCTGCGGGTCGCGGTCATCGACATCGACTCGGGCTTCATCCGGGTCCTGACCAACCGCATGGACTCGGCGGGCTGGCAGCACCGGGTTCTCGCTTCGGCGGTTCCTCCCGAGGAACTGGTCGCGATGAAGGTCAATGCAGTGCTGGTTGACATCAGCGTCATGGCCGCGGAAGGTTGGCCCTACCTTGAGCGGATCTGCGGACTGCTGCCTGACCTCGGTGTCATCGTCTGCACCAGCGGGGGGACTGTCTCTCAGCGTGTTCGGGGATTGAGGATCGGTGCCGACGACTGGATCAACAAGCCTTGCCATCCGGAAGAGGTTCTGGCCAGGATCGAGGCAGTGGCACGTCGTCGCCGACGAGTCCGCAACGAGACCGAGCAGGGCCCGCTCGTGGTCGGCGAGATCCAGATCCGGGTCGACCAGTACCAGGCTCTGGTCGCCGGCGAAAGCCTCGAACTCACCCGGCGCGAGTTCGAGCTGCTGCAGTTGCTGGCCGAGAACGAAGGCCGCGTGATGGAACGCGAAGCGATCTACCAGCGTGTCTGGGGCTACTCGATGGCCCACGGCGACCGCTCGGTCGATGTCTTCATCCGCAAGCTTCGGCACAAGCTCGAGAAGAGGTCCCCGGGCTTCAACTACATCCACACCCACTTCGGCGTCGGATACCGCTTTGCGGCCGAGACGTCGGTTCCGGAGGCACCTGCTCCGGACAAGGAAGGCTCCGACCGAGCCGCCCCTCAGAACGCTTCGGCGTTCTCCGCCCCGGTCTAGGGCGCTTCCTGGTTGTGAGAACGTTCCCTCTCCGGGCGTTCCACCTCTTGCCGGTCACGTTCACAATTTATTCATGAGTGCTAGACATCCGGGTAACAAGGCGAGCAGCGCGTAATGAGAGGGTTGGTGGTCGATGAGCGAGAAGGTCCGAATTTCATATCAGGAGGAGCTCGAGCGACTCGAAAACCAGGCTCTCGGAGGATTCGACCTCATCTCGAAGTCCCTTGACCGCACCATCGAGGCGGTTCAGCACCACGATGCCGAGCTTGCAGAGTTCGTGATCGCCGATGATGACCAGATTGACGGGCGCTATCTCGAGATCCATCAGGGGCTGATCACCCTGCTGGCGACCCAGTCACCTGTAGCGACCGACTTGAGGCTGATCTCCGCACTGCTCCACGTGATCAAGGGTATCGAGCGCATGGGCGACCAGTGCGTGAACATCTGCAAGCTGATCCCGCTGGTCGGACCGAACCCGCCGGCCAAAGAAGAAATGCTCAGTCGGATTTCGAGAATGGGGCGCCAGGCCAACCTGCAGGTCGCCCAGGCCAAACAGGCTTTCGCCGAACGTGACGAGGAGCTCGCTCTCGATCTGGTGCGCCAGGATGACCTGATCGATCGGCTCAACCGGGAGTGCTTTTCCGTGGCGCTGGACATCGGCGATACCGCCGAGCGCCGCGAGTGGGCGATGACAATGCTCCTTGCGGCCCGTGCGATCGAGAGGATTGGCGACAACTCGGTCGATGTCGGCGAGCAGGTCGCCTTCATCGTCACCGGCCTTTTCCGTGAGTTCGAAGACGCCTCACACCCGCTCTGAGGTAGCTTCGATGGAGGCCCCATGGCTTTCTCACCGCTTTTACATAGCCGTAACACCTGAGGCCCCGCGAACCGCTTTGCTTGCCCATGTAGATGCGGCATGCCGCCGCGGCTCAGGACCTCGTGAGGTAGCGGATGGCAGTTCCAGACAAGCAGGAAAGCACTCTTCGGGCGGGACCGCTCGAAGTCCGGGTGCGCGAGCACACCGTGCTCGCCGACGGTCGAACCCTGCGACTCACCGTCCGCGAGTACCAGATTCTGACCGCGCTGGCCTCCAGGCCGGATCGCGTAATCAAGCGGCCGGAACTGTACCGTCTGGTCTGGGACCGTGAGATGCGCCGGGACGACCGCTCGGTCGACGTCTACGTATCGAAAGTGAGGTCGAAGCTGGAGGGTGCCTTGCCTCATTGGAGCTACATCGATACCCACATCGGCTTCGGCTACTGCTGGTCGCCCCACCCACTGACTCCGGCAGGGTGAGCAGGCGACCCTGGAACCTCGCCCATCCGGGGCCGAGGGTTTTCTTTTCGATACGTTCACGCGGCAGTAACACCACGGGACTTCCGTGGCTGTTCACTGGACCATGGTGGTTACCAGAATGGCCCCATTAACCCGAAATACTGGAGGAGACTCGTGAGAATCAAGAACTTGCTGATCGCATTGCCGCTGACCGCGGTGCTCGCGCTCGGCGTCGCTGCGTGCAGCAGTGACAGTGACAGTGAAAGCGGAAGCGGTGGCGGAAGCGTTTCCGGCCAGATCGCCGGCGCCGGTGCCAGCTCTCAGGAAGCAGCGATGCAGGCCTGGATCGCCAACTTCCAGACCAACAACCCGGATGCCACCATCACCTATGACCCGGTCGGTTCGGGCGGAGGTCGTGAGCAGTTCATCGCCGGCGCCACCCCGTTCGGAGGAACCGACGCTGCGATGGAAGCCGAAGAACTCACGGCAGCTCAGAAGAGGTGTGGTGGAGTCGACAACTATGTCGAGGTTCCGGCCTACATCTCGCCGATCGCGATCGCCTACAACCTCGACGGTGTCGACAGCCTGAACCTCTCGGCCGAGACGCTTGCCATGATCATGAAGGGCGAAATCACCAAGTGGAACGACCAGGCCATCGCGGCGGAGAACGAAGGAACCGACCTGCCTGACACGACAATCGCTCCGGTTCACCGCTCGGATGAGTCCGGCACGACCGAGAACTTCGCCTCCTACCTCGCGGCCACGGCCCCGACTGTGTGGGACTTTGAGGTCTCGGGAGACTGGCCGATCAAGGGTGGCGAAGCCGCTCAGGGCACCTCCGGCGTGATCAGCGCGATCAACGCCGGCCAGGGCACGATCGGCTACGCCGACCTCAGTCAGGTCGGGGATCTGAACACGGCCAACATCAAGGTTGGCAACGAGTTCACCAAGCCGTCGGCCGAGGCCGCTGCTCAGATAGTGGACATCTCCGAGCTGGTCCCCGGTGGAGGCAAGAACAACTTCGCCTTCGACCTCAAGCGGGACACCGAACAGGCCGGGATCTACCCGATCTCGCTGGTCTCCTACCTGATGGCCTGCACCAAGTACGACAAGGCTGGCGACGGCGATCTCGTGAGGGCGTTCTACCAGTACATCATCAGCCCGGAGGGCCAGGATGCTGCCGCGTCAAACGCGGGCTCCGCTCCGATCTCGAACGCGCTGAGGACCAAGATCCAGCCCGCAGTTGACGCGATCGGAACCAACTAGAAAGACACTGAAAAGTCAGTCCGGCGCTGAAGCCGGAACGGCCCCGGTCCGGCCGGGACTATCACCCTCAGGGGTGGGCGTCCCGGCCGGTGCCGGTGTTTTGCCAGCGTAAATCAACCCAGGACCAGACAGGCACTCCAAGCCGACCAGATGAGCGAAAGCACCAACCAGACCGAGGGCACTGCCGGACCTCCTGCCGGCGTCAAGACCGGCGGGCCGGGAGACCGGATCTTCTCCGGCCTGGCGACCGCTGCCGGAGTCACCATCCTCGCCCTGCTCGCCGGCGTCGCGATCTTCCTGCTGATCGAGGCGTGGCCTGCGATCACCGCCGCCCCCGAGGATATCCCCGGCGGCGACGGACTCATCTCCTACATCGCTCCGCTTGCGTTTGGCACCGTGCTCGCCGCGCTCATTGCGGTCGTCTTCGCCGTGCCGATGGCGGTGGCGGTGGCTTTGTTCATCAGCCATTTCGCGCCGAAGGGCCTTGCCGATACCCTGAGCTACCTGGTTGACCTGCTGGCTGCGATCCCAAGCCTCGTCTACGGGCTCTGGGGCATTGCCGTCTTCGGCCCCGCGGTGGTCCCGTTGACCGACTGGCTGGCGGACAACCTCGGCTTCATCCCGTTCTTCGAAGGTCCGGCATCCACGACCGGCCGCACCATGCTGGTCGCCGGCGTCGTGCTCGCCGTGATGATCCTGCCGATCATCAGTGCGGTCGCCCGGGAAGTATTCACGCAGACCCCCCGCGGCCTCCAGGAGAGTGCCCTGGCTCTCGGTGCCACCCGCTGGGAGATGATCCGAATGGTCGTGTTGCCGTTCGGGCGCTCGGCTGTGATCGCCGGCTCGATGCTCGGGCTCGGCCGCGCCCTTGGCGAGACAATGGCGGTGACGATCATCCTCTCGGTCTCCGGCGGAGTCACCTTCAACCTGATCAGCCCATCCAACCCGTCGACGATCGCCGCCAACATCGCGCTCGACTTCCCGGAGTCCTCGGGCCTCGACGTCAACGTGCTCATCGCCAGCGGCCTGGTGCTCTTCGCGATCACCCTGGTGGTCAACATGATCGCCCGGGCCGTGATCGAGAGGGGGACCGTCGATGAGTGACCGGAAGCTCACAAGCGCCCCCGCGCCCGCAATGCCCCCTGCGGGCAATATCGCCGACGCCGCCAGAGGCCGCATCCCGGCGTGGGGTCCCTGGGCGGTGTTTGCCGGTACCGCGGTCGTGCTCGCCGCGATTCTCTCGGTGATCGGCTTCAACATCGCCCTGCTCGCCGTGGGCACGGTGCTGATCTCGATCTTCGTCATCTTTCTCTGGGCCCGGAAGGTCGAAGGACAACGACAGGGGCTCGACCGTGGTGTGACGCTCGCAGTCACGTCGCTGTTCGCATTGGCGATGGTGCCGCTTGTGTCGCTGCTTTACACCGTGACTTCACTGGGAATCAGCCGCATGGATGCCGAGTTCTTCACGTCATCGATGAGAAACGTTCTGGGGGAAGGCGGCGGGATCCTCCACGCTGCCATCGGTACGGTGATAATTACCGGCCTGGCGACTCTGGCTTCGGTTCCGATCGGCATCATGGCGGCGGTTTACCTCCACGAGTACGGCAAGGGCAAACTGAAGCGCTGGCTGACCTTCTTTGTGGACGTGATGACCGGCATTCCTTCGATCGTCGCCGGGCTGTTCGCCTTTGCACTGTTCGCGATCTTTTTCGGACCCGGAATCCGGCTGGGAGTGATGGGCTCGATTGCTCTTACCGTGCTGATGATTCCGATCGTCGTGCGCTCGACCGAGGAGATGCTGAGGATTGTGCCCGACGGCCTTCGCGAGGCCTCGTTCGCTCTGGGTGTATCGAAGTGGCGGACGGTCGCCAAGGTTGTCCTGCCGACTGCTCTGGCCGGGATAGTGACCGGGGTGATGCTTGCGATCGCGCGGGTGATCGGGGAGACCGCTCCCCTGCTGATCACCACCGGCGTTTTCTCGTCGGTCAACCTGAATCCGTTCGAGGGCCGTATGGCCAACCTGCCGGTCTTCACCTACAACTCTTACAAGTTCCCCGGCGTGCCCCCCGAGCCCTACATCGACCGGGCCTGGGGAGCCGCGCTCGTGCTGATCCTGATCGTCATGGTCCTGTTCCTGGCGGCCCGGTTTGTCTCGCGAAGGTACGGAATCGAGCTTCGAAAGTAGAAATGGAAACCAAGGAGCAGCAAATGGCAGCAGTAGCAGCGGATGCGCAGACCCCCGGCAGCGGTGTGGGGAAACGAATCGACATCAAGGACCTGAACGTCTACTATGGGTCGTTCCTGGCGGTAAAGGACGTCACCATGACGGTAAAGCCGAACAAGGTGACCGCCCTGATCGGCTCGTCCGGCTGCGGCAAGTCGACATTTCTGCGCTCGCTCAACCGGATGCACGAGTTGATCAACGGCGCCCGGGTCGAAGGCTCGGTGACGCTCGACGGCCAGAACATCTACGCCCCTTCGATGGACCCGGTCCGGGTCCGCTCGTCGATCGGCATGGTATTTCAGCAGCCCAACCCGTTTCCGACGATGTCGATCTACGACAACACGGCGGCCGGCCTCAAGCTGAACAGCAAGCGCATAAAGAAGGACCAGATGGACGAAATCGTCGAGCGCTCGCTGCGCGGTGCGCATCTGTGGGACGAAGTCAAGGACAGGCTGGACAAGCCAGGTGCCGGACTTTCCGGCGGCCAGCAGCAGCGGCTCTGTATCGCCCGGGCTACCGCGGTCCAGCCGGAAGTTCTGCTGATGGACGAGCCGTGCTCCGCGCTCGACCCGATCGCCACCCTTGCGATCGAGGACCTGATTGAGGAGATGAAGCGGCAGTACACGATCGTGATCGTGACCCACAACATGCAGCAGGCCGCACGGGCCAGCGACATCACCGGGTTCTTCAATATCAAGGAGACCGGCGACCCGGGAGTACTGGTCGAGATCGACGAAACCGAGAAGATCTTCTCCAACCCGAGTCTGAAGATCACCGAGGACTACGTCAGCGGACGTTTCGGTTGAGCCACGGAGCGACATCACAGTCGGAGAAGGAGGCGGCGTAGCAACCATGTCGGAACTTTCTGCCAGCAACAAGCTCAGGAGCCAGTACCACGAGGAACTTTCCCGCCTGGAGACCCAGGCCGTGGGCGGGTTCGACCTGGTGATCCGTTCGCTCGACCGCACCATGGAGGCGGTCTTTACCCAGGACATGGAACTGGCCCAGATCGTGGTCAACGACGATGACCAGATCGACGGTCGTTACCTCGAGGTACATCAGGGTCTGATCACCCTGCTCGCAATGCAGTCGCCGGTGGCAACCGATCTGAGGCTGATCGCGGCCCTGATCCATGTGATCAAGGCCCTTGAGCGCATGGGCGACCAGTGCGTGAACATCGCCAAGCTGATCCCTCTGGCAGGCCACGAGCCGCCGGTCGATCGCCGCTTGATGGACCTGATCGTCGAAATGGGCAAGCAGGTGCGGGTCGAGGTATCGCAGGCCCGCAGGGCTCTGACCGACAGGAATGTCCCCCTGGCCTGGAACCTGCGCACGCTGGATGACCGGGTCGATGAGGTCAGCCGCAGCATCTTCGGCGTCGCGATCGAAGTAGGCGACGACCTGGACCGGCGGGAATGGGCGATGACGATGTTGCTCGCGGCGCGGGCACTGGAGCGGATCGGCGACAACGCGGTCGATGTCGGTGAGCAGGTCGTATTCGTGGTGACCGGTCTGTTTCGGTCAACCGAGCACCCGTCGTACCCGGAACTGCCCTGAAGCTCATCCGTGCGGTCTGCGAAGATCGCCGGGAGGCATTGATGATCTGCGCAGCGATCGACATCGGTTCAAACACCACCCGGATCCTCGTGGCCGAGCCCGGTGATGGCCAGCTGAGCAAGGTTATGGAGCAGCGGGCGTACACCCGCATAGGCAAAGCCAGGGACGGTAAGGGCCGGATCTCGAATGAGAAAATTGAAGAGGTCGCCGTGGTGGTCGAGACCCAGGTCAAGCTTGCGCAGGAAGTAGGAGCCGAATCGTTCCGGGCTGTCGCGACCGCCGCAATCCGCGATTCCAGGAACGGCAAGCAGGTTGTGCGCTCGATTTCCGAACGGGCCGGCATTCCGGTCGAGATCGTCAGCGAGCACGAAGAGGGTCGGCTGGCTTTCATCGGTGCCACCAAATCACTCGGGCACCCCAGCGACGGCCGCATCGCCGTGGTTGACGTAGGCGGTGGCTCGACTGAAATCACACTCGGCACCCTCAGCGGAGGGGTGGAGGAGGTCATGTCCTGGCCGATCGGCTCGGGCATGCTCGCCGACGAGATGATCGGCAGCGACCCGCCTTCGGCGTCCGAGATCCGCAAGATCCGCGACCATGTGGCAGACGTCTTTGCAGGCGTCGAGATCGAAAAGCCCGAGCAGGTCGTTGCGGTCGGCGGCAGCTCCACCTCGCTGCGCCGGCTGGTCGGCGTTGTGCTCGAGTACGAAACTCTCGAGCGCGGGATACGGGTGCTGTGTGGTGATACGAGCGCCGAGGTCGCCCGCCAGTTCGAACTCGACCCGGTTCGGGTGAAGATCCTGCCGACCGGCGTGCTGATCCTCGAGAAGCTCTCCGAGATCCTCGGAGGCCCGCTCCAGATCGGCAAGGGTGGCATCCGCGAGGGCATAGTGCTGGACATGCTGAACGGGGAACTTGGTGCCGCCACCCCCGCACTTACCGGCTGAACCGACTCTTCCGGATAGGCTGCCCCCCGTGAGCGCAGGGCATACAGCGGCCGGAAATGAAGACGAGAAGCGACAGTTTCGCGAGGACTCGGCGATCGTGCTCGAGCAGCGGGTCGACCAGATCGCCGAGATCAGCAAGGGCCTGCTCGACGTCACCGACACGGACCCGGCCGAAGCGATGTGGCTGGCATCGCGGAGGCTCAGGGCCGCACTGGAGCTGTTCCGGCCGGTTCTCTCGAAGTCCCAGTTCCCCGGGACCCGGGACGAAGTCCGGCAGTTGACCAGGAGCGTCGGCCGCCGGCGTGACGTCGACTCGATGATCGCCGCATTCGAAGCGATCGCGGCGGAGATGGACGAAGGCGGCGAGTACGGCCTTGCCCGGTTGATCGACGGGCTGCGCGGCCGGCAGGCCGACTGTAACCGGACGCTCGCTTCGCTGGCGAGCGGCCGCCGTCTCCAGGCACTCCGGGTCCGGGTCGAGGATCTCAGCGCCAGTCAGTCCAACGGGATCGACGGGTCGGGGACTCCGGTCTACCGGGTACCCGAAACCGTGCCAGGCGGCGCCCGGCGGCTGGTCGCCCGGAGGCTTGAGCGATTGAGGAAGTCGGTGCCCCATGCACTGGAGCCCTCCGCGGTCCGGGAGCAGCACCGGATGCGCGTCTCGGCGGAGCGACTGCGGTACTCCCTCGAGCTGACCGCTGAGGCCCTTGGAACCCAGGCTCACACCGCCCGAAGGGCAGCCCGCGGGCTGCAGGAGGTGCTCGGCGAAATGCGCGACTGCGACATTGCTCTGCCGCAGGCCCGGGACCAGGTGCGCGTATTCGAGAAGGAAGACGTAAAGACGATTCTCGAGCGGGCCCGGGGGAGCCGTGACCTCGATCCGGTTCTCGTCCAGGCGGCGCCCAACCGCATGCTCTATCGCGCGCCACACCTGGCATCTGTCCACCTGGAGGCCCGAAGGCAGATGCTTTTCGAGAGGTTCCGCAAGCTCTGGCTGGAGCAGTCCCGCCAGGGCGTCTGGGTCGCGCTCGAAACCTCGCTTGCTGACTGACGCTTCACAACTCAAGGGCGTTCAAAAGGGTAGGATGGCCGCCTTGTCCGAACTCGGCGATCCCTCCCTCTACTTCAACCGTGAGCTTTCCTGGCTCGACTTCAACGAGCGCGTACTTGAGCTGGCCGAGGACGATTCGGTACCGCTTCTCGAACGGGTCAAGTTTTGTGCGATTCATGGCTCGAACCTCGACGAATTCTTCATGGTCCGTGTTGCCGGACTCTGGGACCAGAATGACGCCGGGATCGACGCGCGCGGGCCCGACGGTCTTTCGCCGTCCGAACAGATAACGGCGATCCGGTCGCGTTCGATGGAACTCGACCGGCGCCTCCACGACTGCTTCGCCGGGGTGCTCGAGCCGCTGATGGTTGCAGAGGGCATCCGGATCTCGAAGCTCGAATGGCTTTCGCCGGAAGAGCGGGCCGAGGTCGACCTGATTTTCAAACGGCAGATCCTGCCGGCCCTCACCCCGCTGGTGATCGGCCTCGGCCGGCCTTTCCCGTACATCTCAAACCTTTCCCTCAGCCTCGCCGTGCTGTTGCGCGACCCGGAGACGGCGACCCGGGTGCTGGCCCGGATCAAGGTTCCGACCGAGTTGCTCGGCCGCTTCATCGAGGTCGGCCAGGACGACAACCGCATCCTGGTGCCTCTCGAAGAGGTGATCGCCAGCAATCTGGCGCTGCTCTTCCCCGGGGTCGAAGTGCTCGATCACGGTGCCTTCCGGGTGACCCGCGACGCCGACTTCAACATCAGCGACGAAGCCGACGACCTGCTCGAAGCCGTCCAGAACGAGCTGCGGCGCCGCAAGTTCGGCGAAGTGGTCCGGCTTGAAGTCTCGAAGAACATGATCGACGACCTCCGGGAGTCCCTGATCGAGGTTCTGAAGCTGCAGGAAGAAGAGGTCTTCATCAGCGCCGGGTTGCTCGGCATGGCCGACCTCTGGGACGTGGTCAAGCTGCCCGGCTACTCGAAGCTGCGCGACAAACCTTGGAACCCGGTTACCCAGCCGCGCCTGCAGGGTGACGATGACGGTGACGCAGTTGACATGTTCGCCGCCATCCGGCAGGGCGACATCATGGTCCACCACCCCTACGACTCGTTCAGTGCATCGGTCGAGAGGTTCATCGCCCAGGCGGTCAGCGACCCCGAGGTGCTCGCGATCAAGCAGACGGTGTACCGGACCAGCGACGACTCACCGATGGTCGGTTCGCTGATCAGGGCCTCGGAGCGTGGCAAGCAGGTCGTCTGCATGCTGGAGCTGAAGGCCCGTTTCGACGAACAGGCCAACATTGACTGGGCCAAACGCCTGGAAGAAGTCGGCGTGCATGTCGTCTACGGGATTCCCGGCCTCAAGACCCACATCAAGGCCCTGCTGGTCGTGCGTCGCGAGGGCGACCGCGTCCGCAACTACGTGCACATCGGCACCGGCAATTACCACTCGACCACGGCCCGTCTTTACACCGACCTCGGCATATTCACCGCCAACGAGCAGGTCGGCGCTGATGTCTCGGACCTCTTCAACGTGCTCACCGGTTACGCCCGGCCCGACGGTTACCGCCGGGTCCTGGTTTCCCCGGACACGATGCGCCCCGGCATCATCGAACAGATCGAGAAGACCGTAGAGGCCCATCTCGAGGGACACGAAACCAGGATCTCGCTGAAGCTGAACTCGCTGGTTGACCAGAAATGCATCAAGGCGCTCTACTCAGCCTCCCAAGCGGGGGTTGAGGTAGAGCTCAACGTCCGCGGAATCTGCTGCCTCCGGCCCGGGGTCCCCGGTGTTTCCGAGAACATCAGGGTGGTCTCGATCGTCGGACGCTTCCTAGAGCATTCGAGGATCTACGCCTTCCGGCGCGGCGACGAGAGCACCGTGCTGATCGGCTCGGCTGACCTGATGCCGCGTAACCTTGACAGCCGGGTCGAACTGGTCACTGCGGTGCTTGACGAGACCGCACGCGACCAGGCGCTCGATGTGCTCGAACGCTGCTTCGCCGACAACATGAACTCCTGGGTGCTCGACAGCTCCGGTACCTGGTCCCGCCTTTCGCCCGAAGGCGGCGAGAAGCGCGACGTCCAGATGGAACTCCGTGAACGCCATCTGGCCCTGGCGGCGACCACTGCTCCCCAGCTGGCTGGCTGAGGGGCGACCGTGCGTTCGAAGCTCTTTTCACGCGACCGGGCATTCTTCGACCTCTTTGCCGAGGCGGGCCAGAACACGTTGCGCTCGGCCCGGCTGCTCGAAGAGATGATGGCCGCCTGGCCCGATGACTCGGGCCTGAACCGCGAGATCCTGATCACCGAGCAGGAAGGCGACCGGATCACCCACGACATCATCAAGCAGCTCAATACGAGCTTCTTCACGCCGATCGACCGGGACGAGATCTACGGGCTGGCGACCAAGCTCGACGACGTGGTCGACTACATCGAGGAGTCTGCTGACTTCCTCGGCCTTTACAAGATCGAGGCGCCGATGAGTCAGGCCTACGAGCTGACCTCGATTCTGGTCGCCTCTTGCGAGCAGCTTTCGGGTGCGCTCACCAACCTCCGTACCTTCCGCGACATCGATCAGCATCTGATCGAGATCCACCGTCTTGAAAACGACGGGGACCGCGTCTCCCGCGACGCCGTCGCTGCGCTGTTCTCGACCGGGATCGACCCGATGGTCGTGATCAGGTGGAAGGACATCTTCGCGGTGCTCGAGAAGGCGATCGATGCGACCGAGTCGACCGCCCACATAATCGAGGGCATCGTCATCCGGAACGGTTGAGGCCGCCGGGTAGCATGAGTAGCGCTTGCTGGTAGCCAGGAACATCTCGATAATCGCCGTGCTGGCCCTCGGCGTGGCTTTCCTGCCCCGGGGTGGGGACGTCGCCTCCGCGGTCTTTACAGCCATAACCATGGCCTTCCTGGCGGTGCTCACCCTCGCCGTGTTCGGCGCATCCCGTTCGAACAGCATGACCCTGCTGGCCCTGCCGGATTCGCGGCGCTTCGTCCTCTACAGCGCGCTAGGCCTGATAGTGCTGCTGATCGCCGGGTCCTCGAAGATGTTCAACACCGGCCTGGGCACACTCGCCTGGATCCTCCTGCTCGCTTCGGCGGTGATCGGCATCTGGCTGGTCTGGTCGGAGGCGAAGAGCCTCTGAACTGGCGGCTGCTGTCCTGGAACCTGTTCCATGGACGCGACTTCCCTCCTGAACCGGAGGCTGGCGGACCCGGCTGGCGCCTGCTCGGCCAGCCGGTTGAAGGCAGGGACTACGCCCGGCTCAATCGTGACCTGTTCTACGAATTCGCGGCGCTGCTTTCGGCGGCGGAGTGGGATGTCGCCCTGCTTCAGGAGGTTCCTTCGCGCTGGGGCGAGCGCCTCGCGGAGGCGACGGGATCCGAGGGCAGGATCTCGCTTACCGCCCGCAACTGGATGCGTCCGCTGACCTGGCCGTTGGCCCGCAGCCGGCCGCATCTGACCGGAAGCTGGGAGGGCGGCTGTAACCTGATCCTGGTCCGCAGGGGCAGGCCGGGCTCGGCCGTCGCCGAGCACCGCAGGGCGGTGGTGGCGCGCCGGCCGGAACGACGGGTGGTTTCAATGGCCATCACCCACGGCGGGCTCTGCGTGGCCAACCTCCATGCTTCGACCGGCGAGCGCGCCGGAAAGGACGTCATCGAGGCGGCAAGGCGCGTAACCGAGTGGGCGGATGGCCGGCCCCTGGTGCTGGGCGGGGACTTCAACGCCCGGCCGGCTTCGTCGGACCTCTTTGCAACACTGGAGCGTGAATTCGGCTTTTCGGCTGCGACCGAGCCGGAGGCGATCGACCACCTGCTGGTCCGGGGTGCCGGAGTGCTCGAGCCGGCGGCGAGCTGGTCGCCTGAGCGGCGTGACGTGCCCGATCCGGAGACCGGACTGAAGATCCGCCTCTCCGACCACAGTCCGGTGGTCAGCCGCATCTCCGCCTGAGACTGCGACGCCGGCGGTGGTTTTCGCTCGCTTCGCCCCGGCCATGCCCGTTCGTTTGATCGCTTCCTGACCCTTCGTTGACTGATCCTTCACGGCGTCGCATCCACTGGTGAGCGGTCCCGGCAGATGCTTGCCACATGTCTTTTCAGAGTGCTAACAGCGACGAGCGGGGCTCCGTTTCTCTGGAGCTCGTCGGCGCGGTGCCGATCGTGCTGCTCTGCCTTCTGGTGGCTGCTCAGGTAGCGGTCGGCGGCTACGCGCTTTGGTCGGCCGGCCTCGCCGCGAGGGCCGGGGCCAGGGCGGAACTGACCGGGCGGGATCCGGCCGGAGCTGCTCGCCGTGCGCTGCCACCCGGCCTCAGTGCTGAAGTGAAGGTGGACAGCGGCAAGGCGGTGCGGGTTGGCGTACTGCTCCCCCGCCTGATTCCCGGCCTGCCGGAGTCCAGAGTGTTCGGCACCGGTGACCTCGGAGGTGGTTGAGGTGCTCGCGGACCGGACCGGTCAGGCCTCGATCGAGGCGGTCTGCGGGATCGCCGTACTGATGCTGACCGGGCTGCTCTGCTTCCAGCTGCTGGCGACCGGATACACAGTTACGGTGGTGGACGGTGCAGCCGAGGCCGGCGCGGTTGCCCTGGTCCGGGGCCGGCCGGTCGAACCCGCAGTTCGTGACGCGCTTCCCGGTTGGGCGAGGTCGCGGGTCTCGGTCCTGCGGCTCGGTGAGACGGTTCACGTGAAGGTGCGCCCGCCGTCCCTGTTCGACTCGATCGCCGACCGCCTCGAAGTCAGCTCGACCGCGACCGCGAGACCGGGATGAGCCGGATCGTGCTGGTAACAACCGTGGGCCGGGCGGGCCGGCTCGCTGAGGCGGCGGCAGTCGAAGCAATGCAGCAGCGCCGGCCCTCGGGAATCGAGGGGGCACCCTTGCTGATCGAGGTCAGTTCCGCCCGAAGGCGTTCGCCTACGGTGCTCGCCACGGCTCAGGCCAAGGATCTCGAAGAGAGGCTGAGGCGGGCCGACCCGGATGCCCGGGTGCTCGCCCGCGGTGGGCTCTGTATCGCGCAGCTCACGGGCGAAAGCGATGTCGCCTCCCGGATCGCGACGCTTCTGGACACGGCCGGAGAGGCGGCATCCGTTGTGATCGCCTGCCCAGCGGCCTTCTACCGGCAGGTGCTCGAGGTACTCGGAGGCCGGGTTGACCGGATCCTCATGGTTCCACCCCCGGAACCTGGTCCGGCCGACCAGGCTCTGCTCGAGCTGGTGCTTGCTGAAGCCGGTGAGACAGCCGATTCAGTCGAGGTGTTGAACGATCCGCCGGGCCGGATCCTGGCGCGTCGCGCCCTCGCGGGATCACCGGTACGGAGCGGACCCGGAGAGGCTGGCGAAAGCGCGACGCGGCAGGAGTATCCGAAGTCGCCAGAAGGTGGGGAGGCGGCAGCAGTTGGCGCCCCGAGTCGGGGCCCCTGGCGCAGGCTGCTCGCGGCCCGACTCGGCGGAGAGCGGGCGCAGGCGACGCCGTTGGTGCTCGGGGCGGTCTTCGCCCTGGTCGCTGGAGCGGTGGTGCTGGTGGCGATAGCCGGGGCGATCACGGGCAAAGGAGAGGCACAGCGGGCGGCGGACCTCTCGGCGCTCTCGGCGGCGCGCTCGATGAAGGAAGACCTTGCCCGCCTGCTGGCCCCGCCGATCCTGCCGAACGGCCTGCCCAACCCGGCCCACATGCCGAAGCCTGTGTACCTGACCCGGGCCAGGTTCACGGCGGTCCGCATCGCAACCGCCAACGGCGCTTCCCCGCTGACCGTCTCGGTGCGCTTCCCCGACGCGCTCTCTTTCGCCCCGGTGACGGCCAGGGTCTCGATCCGGATCGCCGCTGCCGGATCCGGCCCGGCCGACCCGGTCTGGGCCGAGGCGCGGGTCGGTGCGCCGGTGGCGATGGGTGCTGTCCCGGCTCTCGCCAGCGGCGGTGGATACTCGGGACCGCTGGCCGAGCGCCAGGGCTACGGCATGCGGCCCGATGTCGCCGCCGCTTTCGACGGTCTGGTCGCGGCGGCCACCGCGGCCGGGGTCACCGTGGCCATCAACTCCGCCTTTCGTTCCGACGCGGAACAGGCGGTGCTGTTCGCGGCCAACCCCGATCCCCGCTGGGTCGCACCGCCTGGCACCTCACTTCATCGATGCGGCACCGAACTGGACCTCGGGCCGGATTCCGCATACGGCTGGCTGGCCGCCAACGCGGGTCGCTTCGGCTTCGTCAAGCGTTATTCATGGGAGCCCTGGCACTTCGGGTTCTCGGCGGGTCCGGAGCCGTGCTCCGAGGCCGGCAACCGGGTCACCGGTGGTGCCGACCGTTCGCAGTCGCTGCCGGATTCGGTGCCCTCGTTCGTGCCGGCCCGGTACCGGCGGCCGATCCTCGCAGCGGCGGTGAAATGGGGGGTCTCGGCCGCCCTGCTCGCGGCCCAGCTGATGGCCGAGTCGGGCTTCGACCCCGGCGCGGTTTCCAGTGCCGGAGCCCAGGGAATCGCACAGTTCATGCCCGGGACCGCTGCCTCCTATGGACTTCGCGATCCGTTCGATCCGGTTCAGGCGATCGAGGCTCAGGCCCACCTGATGAGCGACCTGCTGAAGCAGTTCGGAGGAAAACCCGCCCTTGCCCTGGCCGCTTACAACGCCGGTCCGGGCGCGGTGTCGCCATGCAACTGCATTCCCGACTACCCGGAAACCCAGGCCTACGTAGCCAGGATCCTCGCCCTGCTGGCAGGAACCGGGTCGATCTCGGCCATGCCGATGGAAATCGAGCTGGTCGGCTGAACACCCGATCGACCCGGCTGGCAATAAATTATGGTCAATCACCGGAATGTGGTCAATCACCGGAACGCATGATTGCCGAGAGGAAGTCAGCTTTGAGCACCAGCAGTGACAGGCAGGAAGTTGTTGAGATCGAAGACCGGGACGGAGGAGTGTCGATCATCCGCATGGTCGCGGGAGAGAACAGGCTGAACCCGGACATGATTTTCGGCCTGGAGGCAGCGCTCGATGCGATGGAGAGCCGGGAGGGTCCCCTGGCGGTCGTGCTGACCGGTGAAGGCAAGTTCTTTTCGAACGGCCTTGACCTCGAATGGCTCGGGCAGGCCGACGACATTGGCCGACGCCAGACCCTGGCTCGTGTCTACGCACTGTTGGCACGACTGCTCGAGTTTCCGGCCCCGGTCGTTTCGGCGATCAACGGTCACTGTTTTGCCGCCGGCGCGATGATGGCGCTGGCTGGAGACTGGCGGGTGATGAGGGAGGATCGCGGCTTCTTCTGCCTGCCGGAGGCTGACATCGGTCTGGTTTTCGTGCCCGGGATGAACTCTCTGATCACCCGGAAGCTGAGCGGTCTCGCCGCCCGCGACACCATGCTCACCGGAAACCGGCTCGGCGGACCCGAGGCTCTCGTTTCCGGGGTCGTTGACCGGACGGCCGCCGAGGATCGAGTGATCGCCGAAGCAGTTGAAATGGTAGCTCCGCTCGCCTCGAAATCGCGGGAGGTCTTCGGCGGCATCAAGCGCGGTATCAATGCGGCGGCGATCGAGTCGCTTCGGGCCGAAGCCGAATCTACCCTCGGGGACTGATCGGTTGCCGGGTAGAGTCCGGCCCATGGACAGACTTGAGATTTCCGGACCCGAATCAATTGAGGGGCTGATCGGCAAGTCGGTCGGCCCGACCGACTGGCGCGAGGTCACCCAGGAGATGGTCAACCGGTTCGCCGAACTGACCGGGGACCGCCAGTGGATCCACGTCGATGTCGAGCGGGCGAAGGCGGAGAGCCCCTTCGGTACGACGATCGCCCACGGCAACCTGACGCTGTCGATGATCGACGGCTTCCGGGACCAGCTGATCACGGTCACCGGCGGGTTTCAGCTGGGGGTCAACTACGGCTGGGACAAGGTGCGCTTTCCGGCCCCGGTGCCGGTCGGATCGCGCCTCAGGGCATCAGCCGAGCTGGTCGCCTCGGAAGACCTCGGCAACGGCTGGTTCCACAACGTCACCCGCTTCACGGTCGAGATCGAAGGCGGCGAGAAGCCGGTCTGCGTTGCCGACAGCGTCGGCCGCCTGCTCGCCGGCTGAGGCGCGCCGGCCGGGCCTGGCTGAGCGGCCGCCCGGTGGCCGTTCAGCGGCCGTTGAACTCGACTTCGGAGGCCCGCCCGTCGAGGAAGGCGGTGACCGCCTCGCGAACGTCCTCGGTGCCCATTGACTCGGCGATGCCGTGCCGCTCCAGCTGGAGGTGCTCGGCGATGGTGTGGTCGAGGCTGCTGTGGACGAGCTGCTTGGCCAGCTTCACGTAGTACGGGGATTTCGCGGCCAGCTTCACTGCCTTGGCCCGTGCCCGCTCCATCAGCTCGTCGCCTGGCACGACCTCGGACACGAGTCTGTCTTCGAGCGCGGCCTGCGGGGTCAGGTTCGGGTCGTTCAGCAGCAGCTCGACCGCGCGGGCCGGGCCGACCACCCGCGGCAGGAAGTAGGTCATGCCGCCGTCCGGCGAGGCGCCGATCCGGCCGTAGGCGCAGGCGAGGAAGGCATCTTCCGAGCAGATCCGGATGTCGCATCCGAGCGCCAGCGAGAGGCCGGCCCCGGCCGCAGGGCCGTTGATCGCGGCGATGACCGGGTAGGGAATGCGCTGCATGTCGATGATGCCCTGGTGGAGCGTTTCGGCTCCGGCCCTGACTCCGGCGACGATGTCCACATCCGGGTCCTCGATTCCCTTCTGGAACCAGTTGATGTCGCCGCCGGCGCAGAACGCCGCGCCTTCGCCGGTGATGATCAGCGCCCTGAGGTCGGCCGAGTCGGCCAACCAGCCGAAGACGATCGGCAGCTCGGAGATCATCTCCGGGTTCATCGCGTTGAACGATTCGGGGCGGTTCAGGACCAGGGTTCCGATCTCGCCCTCGATCTCGAGGCGCATGGTGTTCAGGGCCGGGGGAGTTGCGACTGTGGTGCTCATCGGCCCCAACCCTACCCAGTGCCTACTCTTTGAGAGGTGAGCAACCGTGCAGAGACCAGTGACGAGCGGACCCGCCGGATCGTCTCCGAGCGGCGCTCGCTGCCGGATGCGCCCGGGGTCTACCTGTTCCGCGACCGTGACGACGAAGTGATCTATGTCGGCAAGGCGAACTCGATCCGCAAGCGTGTTGCCTCCCACTTCAGCGGCGGCAACGCCGGGATGACCCGGCTGGTCGATCAGATCGAGTTCCTGGTGACAGACGCCGAGTCCGAGGCGCTGATCGCCGAACAGAGCTTCATCAAGCGGTACCGCCCGCGCTTCAACGTCAAGCTGCGTGACGACAAGTCGTATCCGTACGTGGCGGTAAGCCTCGACGAGGACTACCCGCGGGTCTACTTCACCAGAGAACGCCACCGGGCCGGCAGGGCGTACTTCGGCCCCTTCTCTTCGGCCCGCCGGGTCAGGGACACGCTCGATCTGCTCGGCAAGCTGTTTCAGTACCGGACCTGCGAGGGCAAGCAACCGGGCCGCAGGTCCGGCAGTCCCTGCCTCGACTACTTCATCAAGCGCTGTGGGGCGCCCTGCGTCGATTACATAGACCGCGACGCCTACCGGGCCAACATCGACTCGGTGATCGACTTCCTTTCGGGCCGTTACGGCCAGATCGAAGAAGACCTCGAGGCCCAGATGGAAGCGGCTGCGGCGGCCCAGGACTTCGAGACCGCAGCGGTCTTCCGCGACCGGCTGCTCTCGGTGCGCTCTCTTTTTGAGCGCCAGCGGATCTCCGGTTCGGCGATCGGTACTGCCGACCTGATCGGGATCGCGATCGAAGGCACCGACGCCAATGCCCAGGTATTCCAGGTCCGTGACGGCATCCTCGCCGAGCGCCAGAGCTTCTATCTGGAGATCCCGGCTGAAAGTGACCTGGCTCAGGTCACCTCGGAGTTCATCGAACAGTTCTATTCGACTTCACCCGCCGTGCCGAAGAAGATCGTGCTCGGCCCCGAAATGGCCGACCGGGCCGACTCGGTCGCGGCGTTCCTCGCCGAACGGCGATCGGACTCAAACGTCGCGGTGAGGATTGCCGAGCGGGGAGACACACGAAGGCTGCGGGAGCTGGCCGAGCGCAACGCGCGGTTGGCGCTGGACCAGGACCGGCTGCGGACCGAGCACCGCCGCCAGCGACGGGTCGAGTCGCTGAGTTCGCTGGCCGAGGCGCTCGGCATGGATGAGTTGCCGATCCGGATCGAGGGCTTCGACATCTCAAACCTCGGCGGCGAGCATACGGTCGCTTCGATGGTGGTCTTCGAGGGCGGCCGGCCGAAGAAGTCTGACTACCGCCGTTTCAAGGTTCGCGGCGAGGAGTTGCGCGGCGGTCCGGACGACTTCGCTTCGATGGAGGAGGTGCTCGGCCGCAGGATGGTGGCGTACCGCGAGCAGGCTGACCTCTCGCCCCACGACAAGGACCGCGACGAGAGCTTCGCCGCGATGCCGTCGCTGATCCTGATCGACGGCGGCAAAGGCCAGCTGGCGGCCGGCATCCGGGCACTCGAGGACTTCATCGAAGCCGGAGTGACGGTGATCGGGCTTGCCAAGCAGCTCGAAGAGGTTTTCGTGCCGGGTAGATCCTCTCCGGTCGATCTGCCGGCCGATTCCGAGGCATCGCTGCTGCTCCAGCGGGTCCGCGACGAGGCCCACCGTTTCGCCATCACCCACCATCGCGGCCGTCGGGACAAGGCAATGACCGGCTCCGTACTCGACGGGATCCGCGGGGTCGGTCCGACCCGAAAACGGCTTCTGCTCAACCACTTCGGCTCGCCCGAGGGCCTGATCGCCGCCGGACGGGAGGAGCTCGAGGCGGTGCCCGGCCTGCCCGGTAAGGTGGCCCGCGAGATCCACGACCAACTGAATCGCATCGGATGAACAGCGAAAGCGAAGGGCAGAGCGAAGTCCAGGGAGCAGCGACGGGGCCCGCCGGCGGAGACGGCGGAAAGGGGTCAGGAGCGGAAAAGAACGTCATCCTCGTGCTGATCACGGGCCATTCCGGGGCCGGCAAGTCGGAGGCGATCGCCGCCTTCGAAGACAGCGGCTACTTCTGCGTCGACAACCTGCCGCCGCGAATGATCGGCGCCCTGGGTGAGCTGTTCCGGCTGCCCGGAAGCGGGGTGGAGCGGGCAGCGGTGGTTTCCGATGTGCGAGGCGGGGAGTACTTCGACGAGCTCCTCCAGGTTCTCGACGACCTCGACGAGAAGGGACTCCACACACAGGTGCTTTTCCTCGAAGCCGATGAAGAGACATTGACCGACCGGTACAAGGAGACCCGCCGACGCCACCCGCTGGCCCCCGAAGGCCGCGCCCTGGAGGGGATCCGGGCCGAGCGCGAGCTGCTCGCGCCGCTGCGTCTCAGAGCCGACCTGGTGATCGACACCTCCGCCGACACGGCGGCGATGCTCAGGAGGAAGATCCGCGAGCGCATGGTGGACGTCGGCGACGACACCCGTCTGGCGGTCAACCTGCTCACCTTCGGGTTCAAGAACGGGCCGCCGCGGGACGCCGACCTGACCCTGGATGTGAGGTTTCTGCCCAACCCCCACTACGAAGACAACCTGCGACCGATGACCGGCCTCGACCCCGAGGTCAGGGAGTTTGTCGAGGCGGGCACGCTCGCCGGTGAGTTCTACGGCCGGCTGATCCCACTGCTGGAGTTTCTTGTGCCGGCTTACGTAGCTGAAGGCAAGAGCCACCTGACGATTGCGATCGGCTGTACGGGCGGCCGTCACCGGTCGATCACTGTGGCTGAGCGGCTGTGGAGCGACCTCGCCCAGCGCGAGGACGTGACCTTGAGCGTCACCCACCGGGATCTCCCCTGATACCGCCGGCCGGGCCGCCGCCACCGAGCCCTCACAGCGGCCGGTCGGGCAGGGCCGATGACCCGCGCGGCGTAGGATTCGAACGTGCCTGAACCAGTCATCACTATTGAAGGGCTTCACAAGTCCTACGGCGAGGTCGAGGCCGTTCGTGGTGTCGACCTCCGGGTCGAGGCCGGGGAGATCTTTGCCGTGGTCGGCCCCAACGGGGCGGGCAAGACGACCACCCTGGAGATCCTCGAGGGTTACCTGAGCCGGGATGCGGGGCGGGTCGAGGTGCTCGGGACGGACCCGGCCGAACCGACTCCGGCGTGGCGCGAACGCATCGGAATCGTGCTCCAGGAGACCGCGCTGGAGACACTGCTGAGCGTGCGTGAGTCGCTTGAGCTTTACGCCGGCTACTACTCGGCGCCGCGTCCGGTCGACGAAGTGATCGAACTGGTTGGCCTGGCCGGCGAGGCCGATCGCCGGACCGGCCGGCTCTCGGGCGGACAGAAGCGGCGCCTGGACGTCGGCATCGCCCTGGTCGGGGATCCGGACCTGCTCTTCCTCGACGAGCCCACCACAGGCTTTGATCCCTCGGCCCGGCGACATGCCTGGCAGATGGTGGCCGGACTGCGTGAACTCGGTAAGACGGTGCTGCTGACCACGCACTACCTGGAGGAGGCCCAGTTCCTCGCCGATCGCGTCGCGGTGATCAACCGCGGGGTTGTGGTCGCCGACGACACCCCGGAGCGGCTCGGAGACCGCGAGAACCTGCCGACCCGGATCAGCTTCCTACTACCCGCGGGCGGCCTTTCCCCCAAGGCCGCGGGAATCGAAGCAATGACTGTCGATCCGGGGGTCCACGGTGAGCCCTCGCGAGCCAACTTCGATTCGAACTCGCCGACCGCCGACCTCGACCGCCTGACCAGCTGGGCAGTAGGGGCCGGGATAGAGCTCGAGTCGCTCGAAGTGCGCCGCCCGACGCTCGAAGACGTCTACCTGGAGCTGACCAGCGAGTGAAAGCGATCCGACTCGCCCTCCACGAGTTCCGCTTCAGCCAGAAAGTCTTCTGGCGGAACCCGGGCTCCGTTTTCTTCACCGTTTTGTTGCCGGTGCTGTTTCTGGTCATCTTCGGCACGATCTTTGGCAACGATCCGATCGACACGCTCGGCGGTATCCCGACCACGACCTACTACGTGCCGGCGATCGTCACGCTGGCAGTGGTCTCGGCCACCATGGTCAGCCTTGCCGTCAACGTGACCACGGCCCGCGAGGCCGGGCTGCTGAAGCGTGGCCGCGGCACACCCCAGCCGCCGTGGGTATTCATCGCCGGCCGGGTGGGCAACGCGGTGGTCGTATCGGCGCTGATGGTGGTGGTCGTAACCCTGGTCGGCAAGCTGCTGTACGGAGCGCCGGTCCCGTGGAAGCAGACACCTGAGGTCGCTCTGATACTGGTCGTTGGTGCCGCATCGTTCTGCTGCCTTGGCATCGCGCTGACCTCGATCATTCCTTCACGCGAAGCGGCCCCGGCGATCACCAACGTGATCACGCTGCCGCTCTACTTCCTCTCCGGCGTATTCATCCCGGAGAACGAGATCCCCGACGGGGTCCTGACCTTCGCCGGGTTTTTCCCGATACGAAACTTCTTCGAGGCCTTCTTCGCGGCATACAGCCCCGGTGCTGCCGGCTTCGGCATCGAGTGGTGGAATCTTCTGGTGGTGGCACTGTGGGGGCTGGCCGGCCTGCTGCTCGCGATCCGTTTTTTCCGCTGGACTCCGAGGTCCTGATCTCCAATAGCCTTGGCAGTGTGCTTCATCACGTCGTAATCGAAGTAAGCAGCCTCGAGCGCTCGGCGGCGTTCTATGACGCATTGATCGCTCCGCTCGGCTGGAGGCGTCAACTCAATGGCGGCGAGGCGATCGGTTACGGCATCGGCAAGCCGGCGCTACTGATCACCGAACGGCCCCGGGCCTGCAACGATGGTGCGCTCATCGCTCTCGACGCGCCCGGCATCGCCGCGGTGAAGGCGGCGTGGGAGGCGGGCTGTGCGAATGGCGGCCGCAGCGTGATGGCGCCGGGTGAGTCGACAGGCCACGGATCGGGTTCCTACTCGGCCTACCTCTGTGATCCGGACGGCCAGGAGATCGAAGTCACCGTCGGCAGTGACTGAATTGTGAAATCTACTTGACCGGCTTTCGCGAAGCCCAATAACATCGGACGGCAGAGCAAACCAAGGAAAGGAATCAGGATATGAGCGTGAAGGTGGGAATCAACGGTTTCGGAAGGATCGGTCGCAATGTGGTTCGCGCAGCAATGGCTTCGGGAGCGGACATCGAGTTCGTCGCTTTCAACGACCTGACCGACAACGAGACGCTCGCCCATCTGCTCAAGTACGACTCCATCCTCGGCCCGTTCGCCAGCACGGTTGAAGCCGGCGAAAACTCGATCACGATCGACGGCCACGAGATCCCCGTGTATTCGGAGCGTGACCCGGCCAACCTGCCGTGGGCAGACGTCGGCGCCGACGTCGTTCTTGAGTCGACCGGCTTCTTCACCGCCCGCGCTGACGCCGCCAAGCATCTGGAGTCCGGCGCGAAGAAAGTAATCATCTCGGCCCCCGCCAAGGAACCCGACGTGACCGTCGCCCTCGGTGTCAACTTCGACGACTACGACCCCGAGAATCACAACATCATTTCCAACGCCTCCTGCACGACCAACTGCCTCGCGCCTTTCGCCAAGGCGATCAACGACGCGGTCGGCATCGAGCACGGCCTGATGACCACGATCCACGCTTACACCTCGGACCAGAAGCTTCAGGACATGCCGCATAAAGACCTCCGCCGGGCCCGCGCCGCGGCGGTCAACCTGATTCCGACCACCACCGGTGCCGCCAAGGCTGTGGGCCTGGTGCTGCCCGAGCTGGCCGGCAAGCTGAACGGTTTCGCCGTGCGTGCCCCCGTGATCACCGGTTCGCTGGTTGATCTGACCTTCACGCCTTCGAGGCCGACCACCGTGGAAGAGATCAACGGCGCTGTCAAGGCCGCCGCTGAAGGGCCGCTGAAGGGCATCCTCGCCTACAGCGAAGACCCGCTGGTTTCGACCGACATCATCACCAACCCGCACTCGTCGGTATTCGACTCGGGCCTCACCCAGATCATCGGCGACGGCAACCTGGTCAAGGCCGTCTCCTGGTATGACAACGAATGGGGCTACTCGAACCGCTGCGTGGAGCTCATCGGCAAAGTCCTGTAGCGCGCTTTTCGCAAGGAGGCCGACGATGGCGTTTACAAGGCGGTGCGTGCGCGACGCGGAGGTCGAGGGTCGGCGGGTGCTGGTCCGGGTTGACTTCAACGTGCCGCTGAACGACGGCGAGGTGGCCGACGACACCCGGATCCGCGCCGCGCTGCCGACAATCAACCACCTGCTGGAACGAAACGCGAAGGTGATCCTCGCTTCGCATCTCGGCCGCCCTGAGGGAGAAGTGGTGGAGGCGCTTTCGATGGCGCCGGTCGCCGGCCGCCTCGCGCAGCTGATCGGGCGGGAGGTCAGGCTGTCGCCCGAGGTGGTCGGCGCCAAGACCTCGGCGCTGGCCGATGCCCTTCAGCCGGGAGAGGTCCTGCTGCTGGAGAACACCCGGTTCGAACCGGGTGAGACCGCCAATGATCCAGAGCTCGGCCTGGCTTTCGCCCGGCTGGCCGAGGTCTTCGTGAACGACGCCTTCGGCACCGCCCACCGGGCCCACGCCAGCAACGTCGGCGTGGCGGCGGACCTGCCGGCCTACGCCGGTGAACTGCTCGAGAAGGAAGTCACCAACCTGAGCGCCGTCGCCGACGATCCGGCCCGGCCGTTGGTTGTGGTGCTCGGCGGCGCCAAGGTCTCCGACAAGATCGGTGTGATCGACCGTTTCCTCGAGATCGCCGACCAGGTGCTGATCGGAGGCGCCATGTGTTTCCCGTTCTTCCGGGCCAAAGGCGCCTCGACCGGCAACTCGCTGGTCGAGGAGGACGGCATCCCGCTGGCGGCCGAAGCCATCGGGAAGGCCGCCGCAGGTAGTTGCGAACTCTGCCTTCCGACCGATCTTGTGCTCGGTCGCGAGTTCTCAGCCGGGACTGAAGTGACGAACGCCCAAGGCACCGAAGTACCGGACGGCTGGATGGGTCTCGATATCGGTCCGGCCTCTGCCGCTGACTACGCCGCGCGGATCGCCGGGGCGGGCACCGTGCTCTGGAACGGCCCGATGGGTGCTTTCGAGCTGGGTCCTTTCGAGAGTGGAACCCGCACCGTGGCCGAGGCGGTGGCCGGCTCGCCCGCCTTCACCGTGGTCGGCGGTGGCGATTCGGTCGCCGCCCTCGTCAAGTTCGGACTTAGCGAAGAAGTCGACTGGGCTTCGACCGGCGGTGGAGCTTCACTGGAGTTGCTGGAAGGCAAGGAGCTGCCCGGCGTCGAGGCGCTGAACGAAGCATGAAGAAGGGATGATCAACCGATGAGCCGACGACCCTGCATAGCCGCGAACTGGAAAATGAACAAGACGGCAGACGAGGCCGACGATTTCCTCGACCCGTTCCTTCCGTCTCAGTCCGCGGACGGCCCCGAAGTCGTCATCTGTCCGACTTACCTTGCGCTGGGCCGGGTCGCGGAGCGTTGTGCCGGAACCCCGGTCCGGGTTGCCGCCCAGAACATGTACTTCGAGGACTCCGGGGCTTACACGGGCGAGATTTCCGCGCCAATGCTGCTCGACATGGGTGTGGACGGAGTGATCCTCGGCCATTCCGAGCGCCGCCAGTTCTTCGGCGAGACCGACGAGGCACTTGCGCGCAAGGTCCGGCGCGCGATCGAGGCCGGCCTCGAACCGATCCTTTGCTGTGGGGAGACCGACGGGCAGCGCGAGTCCGGAGATATGGAGGCGGTGCTCTCCCACCAGGTTCTGACCGACCTCGCCGAGGTCCACACCGACGACCTGGACAAAGTTGTAATCGCCTACGAACCGATCTGGGCGATTGGCACCGGCAAGACAGCTTCCGACGAGCAGGCCCAGGAAGCGATCGAGTTCATCCGCAGGCTGCTGCAGACACGGAATCTCGAGAAGGCCGACCTGGTCAGGATTCTCTACGGCGGCTCGGTCAAGCCGGGCAATGCGGAGGCGCTGCTCGGGATGCCCGACATCGACGGCGCACTGGTCGGCGGTGCCGCGCTCGACCCCGATGACTTCGGCGCGATCGTCGCCGCGGCCGGTAAAGCCTGATGCCCGCGCCTGCGCCTCAGGCGCTGCCGGTACCGAGCGTCGCGCTGATCATCCTCGACGGCTGGGGCCTCGCCGAGCCCGGACCGGGCAACGCCATCTCGCTGGCCGATACGCCCGTTTTCGACCGGCTCTTGTCTGAGGGTAGAACCACCCGGTTGACCGCCTGCGGCCCGGCTGTGGGTCTGCCCGAGGGCCAGATGGGCAACTCGGAGGTCGGTCACCTGAATCTCGGTGCCGGGGCCGTCATCAAGCAGGACCTCGCCCGGATCGACTCTGCCGTGGCTGACGGCAGCTTCTTCGACAACGAAGCCCTCGTCGCCGCTTGCCGGCGTGCCGTGGACAGTCCGCGTGGGAGGCTGCACCTGATCGGACTGGTTTCCGACGGCGGGGTGCATTCCGGATGGGAGCACCTCGAGGCAAGCATCGAGCTGGCCTCCCAGGAAGGCGTACCCGATGTGGTCTTTCACGCGATCACCGACGGCCGCGACACACTGCCACACGGCGGCGCAGAGTATGTCGCAGAGCTCGAACGCTGGCTGCGATCAGCCGGCCGGATCGGCACCGTCGGTGGCCGCTTCTACGCGATGGACCGCGACACCCGCTGGGAGCGGATCAAGCTCGCCTACGACGCGATCGTCCACGGTGAAGGACCAAAGGCGCCCGACGCCGCCTCGGCGATCCGCGAGGCATACGACGCCGACCAGAGCGACGAGTTCATCAAGCCGACCGTGATCGGCGACTACGACGGCATGGCCGAGGGCGACGTCGCGATCATCATCAACTTCCGTCCGGACCGGGTTCGCGAACTGACCATGGCTCTGGCCGATCCCGACTTTGACGCCTTCTCCCGCTCCGGTGGGCCGCTGGTCGACCTCAGCACGATGACGGTGTTCCGAAAAGGCTGGCCCTACCCGGTCGCTTTCCCGGAGGACAGGCCCTCGGTCACGCTGGCCCAGGTGATCTCCGAAGACGGCGGATCCCAGGTTCACGTCGCCGAAACCGAAAAGTACGCGCACGTCACCTACTTCTTCAACGGTGGCCGCGAGGAAGAGTGGCAGGGAGAGCACCGTAGTCTCGTGCCTTCACCGCGCGACGTGCCGACCTACGACTTCAAGCCGGAGATGAGCGCCCGCGCTGCCGCGGACGCCTTCATCGACGGCTGGAAGCAGTACGGGCCGCGTTTCGGGGTGATCAACTTCGCCAACCCCGACATGGTCGGCCACACCGGAGTGATCCCCGCGGCGGTCAGCGCGATCGAGGCGGTTGACGCCTGTCTCGGGGATGTGGTCGACGCCGTCCACGAGACGGGCGGCGCCTGCCTGATCACGGCCGACCATGGCAACGCCGAGCACATGCTTGAGCCCGACGGCTCGCCGAACACCGCGCATTCGCTGAACCCGGTGCCGTTGATCCTCACCGTTCCGGGCCTCGACCTCGCCTCCGGCGGGGTGCTCGCCGACGTCGCCCCGACCGTGCTCGAGATGCTGGGTGTTCAGCAGCCGGCGGCGATGACCGGCCACTCCCTGATCGCCTGACCGGGCCTGCCGGGTAGCCTGCGGTTCCGTGCGCCAGGAACCGGCAAGACTCAGCTTCGAGATCGAGGCCCGTGACGGCGACGCCCGTCGTGGCCTTCTGCACACCCCGCACGGACCGGTCGCGACCCCGGCCTTCATCCCGCTGGCGACCAAGGGCAGTGTTCGGGGAATGTCCTCGAGGGAGGTCAAGGCGCTCGGGTTCGAACTCGTCCTCGGCAACACCTACCACTTGCTGGTCGCCCCGGGACCGGAGCGGGTCGAGCAGGCCGGAGGCCTCCACAGGTTCATGGCCTGGGACGGTGCGATCATCACCGATTCCGGTGGTTTCCAGGTGTTCTCCCTCGCTCACGGCGGGGTCAGCGCCGAGATCAAGGGCACCGGCCGCAAGATGCAGGGCCTGGCCGCGACGCTTGGTATCGAGGAGGAAGGGGTGCGGTTCCGCTCCTACCGCGACGGCTCTGAACTGATGCTCTCACCGGAGAGTTCGATGTCCGTCCAGGCTGCCCTGGGGTCTGACATCGCCCTGGTCTTCGACGAGTGCACCCCGTTTCACGCCGACCGCGATTACACAGCCCGGTCAACCGAGCGCACCCACCGGTGGCTGGACCGCTGCCTGGACTGGCACGGTGAGAACGGCCCGCCCGGACAGGCTGTCTTCGGCATCGTGCAGGGCGGGACTTATGAGGACCTGCGTCTCGAATCCTGCGAGGCGGTCGGCGGGGCCGCGGTGGACGGGATCGCGATCGGCGGCACACTCGGTCGTGACAAGGAGGAGATGGCCGAGGTGCTCGGCTACACCGTGCCGGCCCTGCCGGTGGACGCACCGAAACACCTGCTCGGGATCGGCGAAGTCGACGACCTGATGAAGGGCATCGCCCTCGGGCTCGACATCTTCGACTGCGCCGTGCCGACCCGGCTCGCCCGTCACGGCATGGCCCTGGCACCGTTGCCGGACTCCCGCTTCCGGATCGACGTGCGAAAGGGCTACTCTTCGGGCCTCATGGGGCCGCTGGTCGAGGGCTGCAACTGCACCGCCTGCTCCGATTACGACGTGGATTACCTGAACTACATTTCCCGCTCGGAGGAGCTGACTGCAGTCCGCTTGCTGGTAGAACACAATCTCTTCTACATGGAGCAGTTGATGAGAGAAGCAAGGGAGGCGATTTCGGCCGGCCGGTTCGATGCCTACGGCCGTTCGGTGCTGGACGGCGCCTCCCCGTGGCAGGCGGCCGCAGCCCGATGAAGGCAGGGCAGGGCTGATGCTGGCCGACTTCGATGGCGTCTCAAAGAGCTTCGGTCGTAACGTCGCGCTCAAGGGCCTTTCTTTCGCTGTGCCTGAGGGGTCGGTCTGTGGGCTGCTCGGCCCGAACGGTTCCGGCAAGACGACCGCGATCCGCCTTCTGCTCGGCCTGACCCGGCCCGACGCCGGCTCGACCAGCCTGCTGGGAGCGCCCAGCGGCGGCCGCGGCTTCACCACCGCAATCCGTCAGACGGGTGCCCTTGTCGAAGGGCCTTCGCTTTACTCCCGTGCTTCGGCGCGCCAGAACATGCAGATCCAGGCGGCCGCGCTCCGGTTGCACCGAGCCGGTCCGGAGATCGAGGATCTGTTGCGGCTCGTCGGACTCGCCGAACGGGCGGGCACCAGTGCCGGTGGCTTCTCGATGGGCATGAAACAGCGGCTGGGACTGGCGATATCGCTGCTCGGCAGCCCCCGCCTGGTCATCCTCGACGAACCGACCAACGGCCTCGATCCGGCGGGGATAGTTGAGATCCGGGAGCTGATTTCACGGCTGCCGGAACGCGGCATGACCGTGCTCGTTTCTTCGCATCTGCTGTCCGAAGTTGAACTGATGTGCGACCGGGTCACGATCATCAACCGCGGCGGTCTGGTCGCCGACGGCACGATGGCCGAGGTGGTCGGCTCCTCGGGCGGCGGGTCCACCTGGCAGGTGACCGTGGCCGAACACGAGGTCCCGGCGGCCTTGACCTGCCTCTCCCCGCTCGGTCTGGCAGTGGAGTCCAGGGGTGGTGGTCTGCTCTCGGTTTCCGGGCCGGTAAGCGACGGCTCCCAGATCAGCTGCGTCCTGGCTGCCGAAGGTATCTTCGTTTCGGGGCTCAGTCAGGACAAGCCCGATCTAGAACGCGTATTCCTGAGCCTCACCGACGGCGGTCAATTGTGAGGGCCGAGCTGCTCAAGGTCCGCTCGATGCCGACCCCGCTCTGGTGTCTGATCGCGGTTTGTGTCAGCGCCCTTCTCGGTCTGGGGGCGGTCTGGCAATGGGGCCTCGGCTCCGACCTCGTGGCTTTCGACATCGCGATCGGTTTCCCGCTGGAGATCGCTTCGGTCGTTTTCGGGGCCTGGATTTTCGGGGTCGAGTACGGCCAGAACACTCAGCGCCGCACTTTGACTGCCGACCCCCGGCGTTTCAGGCTGTTCGTTTCCAAGTTCGTCGTGGCGCTGGTTCTGGTCACGCTGGTCACGGTTGCCATCCACCTGATCGCCCTGCCCCTCTACGGCATCGCCGCGGACCGCCACGGTGACAGCATCGCGATCGCCGACTACCGTGAGCTGGTCCTGAGCAGTCTGATCTCCAACCTTGCCTACGTGATCCTCGGAGGGGCACTCGTGCTCATCACCGCCAGCATGGCCGGCGGCGTGACCGCTGCCCTGGTTTTCATCTTCGTCGTCGATTCAGTCCTCAGCGCCGTGCCTTCTGTCGGCGACTACACCTTCGGCGTGGCCCTGAATGACGTGCTCGCCGGGATCCGTCCCTCGGCGGACGGACTGTTCGGCGGCAGCGTCAATTCCACCGTCGAAGCAGCCGGGATTCTCACCGCCTGGCTTGTCGCGCTGGCCGGCCTTGGCTGGCTGCGCCTCTGGCGCGGCGACGTCAAGTAGCGCTCGCCGCGCGCACAGCGCCCGCCCCGCCCGTACAGCGCCCGCCCCGCCCGTACAGCGCCCGCCCCGCGCCTACAGCGCCCGCCCCGCCCGTACAGCGCCCGCCCCACCGGTGCAGCGCACCCGCCCGTGGAGCGCCCGCCCCGCCCGTGCCGAGCCCCGCCCACGTAGCGCCCGCCGGGGATCCCGGGCTCGGCCTACTGGGTGTTATCGCGCAGGTAGTTGCGCAAATCGCGGCTCACGTCTTTGACCGATTCACCTGCCCATTCGCGGACCTTGACCGACGCCGCGCGGTCGGTGAGGGAGATCACCAGCCCGGCCACCAGCAAGGCGACCAGGATCAGGGCCAGCAGGCCGGCGAAAAAGCGGATCGTCCGGTTGAGCAGGGAACGCTTCCTGACCACCGGGCGTGGGGGAGGGCCCTTGTACCTCGGCGGTGGCGGCGCCGGCCGGTGGGCGGTTCTCGCGGTGCGCTCCAGCGGGCGGGTGGCTGTTTCGGCCATCGGGAAGTGATCGGGTGTGCGCGGTCCGTCGTCGTCGAGCAGGACGGTCACGTCTTCTCCGCGAAGCCCACGCTCGAGGCCGTCGGAGAAGGCGCCGGCGGTGGCGAACCGTATTCGCGTGTCCCCCTCGAGCGCCCGCATAACGGAGGCGCTCACCGTCTCGGGAACATCGTTGTTGTAGGTCCGGGGCGAGAGCGGCTTTTCGTTCTGCTGACGCACCGCCAGTTCGGCCAGTGACGAGCCTTCATACGGGAGTCGGCCGGTCAGGAACTGGTAGAGCACAACCCCGAGGGCATAAACATCGGTTGCCGACGTGGCTTCGTCACCACGGACCTGCTCTGGCGCCAGGTAGGCAGCGGTGCCGACCACCGAACCGACCTGGGTGATCCGCGTCTGTTCGGCCGCCCGGGCGATACCGAAATCGGTCAGCTTGCAGGTCATCGGGCCGCCACCGACCGGGCCGCCGACCACCATCAGGTTGCCTGGCTTGACGTCCCGGTGGATGATCCCGTGCCGGTGGGCGTACTCGAGGCCGGCGCAGGCCTGGACCCCGATCTCGACCGCGATCTCCGGATCCAGCACCCCTTCGCTCTTGAGGATCTGCGCTCCGGAGCGGCCTTCGACGCATTCCATGACGATGAAATGCCGGTCGTGATCGACCCCCGTGTCGTAGACCTGGACGATGTTCGGATGGATCAGTTTGGCGACGGCCAGCGCCTCGCGCCGGAACCGGGCGACGAAGCGGTCGTCGTCGGAGAGGTGTTCAGCCAGCACCTTGACCGCGACCGTGCGCTCGAGGATCCTGTCCTTGGAGCGGTAGACGTTCGACATCCCCCCGGAGCCGAGCTTGTCAATCAGTTCGTACCGGCCGCCGAGGACCGTCGGGTTGCTCACGGCTCAGGCCCCGCCTGTCGGGGGTGCGACCCCGCCACCGGTCGGAGGCCCGACGCCCCCTGAACCGTTGTCGGGAGGTGTGGGGGTCGGATTCGGAGGGGGCGCCGGCGCGGGTGCCGGATCCGGCTGTACCTGGGTGCCCCCTCCCGTGGCTCCGGTCGCACCGGTCACGCTCTGCCCCGGTACCGGCTCCACCGGTGTGGTGTCCTGGGGTGTTGTTCCCGGGGCAACCGGCTCGACGGTCGGCACGGAGTCGGCCTCCACGCAGTTGTCCTGGACTTTGATCTGGAGTTGGGTCACGCCGTCCAGCAGATTACGCCTGAGCGTGGAATCGACGTCGCTTCCGAGGGCCTCCACTTCGTTACGCACCTCCTCTGCGGCATTCAGCGCCTCGAAGCAGATGCCGTCCCTGACCAGTTGCTCGACCAGCCCGAGGTTTGCGTCGATCTGCCGCGCCGTGTCGCCCGGAAGCAGGTTGCTGCGGTCCTCGCCGCAGCCCGAAAGGAGCGCGATCGAGGCGATCGCTGCGATGAGAAGGGTTGATTTGCGGGCTTTTCCGGGCATATTGTTCGAGTCTAGAGAAAGGATTTCTGGTGTCTGTGAGTGTTCCCCGGATCAATGGCCCTGAAAAAGGCGGTCGGCCAGATGTCGGGGCAGTCCGGCTTCGACGATCGCCTCGGCGGCGTCCTCGATCGCGTACTCGACCCGGTGGAAGCCGGCGGTCAGCTCTTCGGTGTCCAGAGCCATCCAGGCGGCCCTCGGATCCCGGTCCCTGGGCTGGCCGACGCTTCCCGGGTTGACCAGCCACTGTCCGGCGGCAAGCGATTTCCGCGTGCCGTCCGGGGCCAGTTCCGAGGTAATTCTCGACAGCTCGTCCGTCCGGGTGAAATACAGAGCGATGTGGGAATGTCCGATCAGCGAGATCCTCTCCTCCTGCATGTTCAGGCAGTCCTCGGCCAGATCGGTCTCGACCACGTACTCCCAGACGGGATCGCGGGGGGAAGCGTGGTAGAGCCCGAACCCGGCTCTGTGGCCGCTGGCTTCGGTGCCAAGACCGCGCAGTACGCCGGTCGAGTGCTGGTCGAGCTTCTCCCTGGTCCAGAGCGCGGCCTCGGCGGCGCTCGGGCTGAACGCGGAGATGTCGATCTCCCCCAGCGCGGCGAGGTCGTGGTTGCCGACCAGCCAGATCGCACACCGCTTTTCGAGGATCCCGACGCATTCGTTGGGGCTGGCCCCGTACCCGACCGCGTCGCCGAGGCACCAGATCTCCTCCGCACCGCTTTCGTCGATCGCCTCGAGGACTGCCTCGAGGGCCGGAAGGTTGGCATGGATGTCCGAGATCACGGCAGCTTTCATTTCTGGTGGGCGCCGGGCGCGAGCTGATGCGAGGCCATCGCGCCGGGTGCGGCTCCCTATCGTAGAGCTCGATGACTTCCGTGCCGGAACCGCGATCCCGACTGAACGGCTATGCCCCGGTACTTGCCGCCCTGGCAGCCGTGCTGTTCGCCTTCCTGGTCGGGCAGCTGCTCGGCCCCTCGGATCCACCGGTCAGCTACGAGCGGGCAGACAAAGCGACCTGGTTCGAGCAGTCCGGGCCGGGCGGAACCGCGGAAGCCGAGCAGTACCGCAGCCGCTCGCGAACGATCGCGCTCTTCGGGATGGCTTCGGGGATCGCGCTACTCGCTTTGTTCGCCTTCTACCGGGGGCCACCCGTTCGGCGCCTGCTCGAAGCCGCCTCTCGAAACCCGCTGCGCGGCGCGGCCGCGATCGGCGCGCTGCTGGCCGTGGCCCTGGCCATCGCCGGGCTGCCGGCTTCGCTTTTGTCCTTTGATCTAGGCCGTGACTACGGCCTGGTCACTCAGGATCTCGCCGGATGGGCGGGCGACCGGCTGCTTTCGCTCGCCTTATCGATTCCCCTGACGGCCCTCGCCGCACTCGCCGGCTACGCCGCCTGGCGCCGGTTCAAAGGCCGCTTCTGGATCGCGGCCAGCGCGATCGCGATCACTTTCGCCGGCATCTGGCTCTGGCTCTGGCCGATTGTCGTTTCCCCCTTGTTCAACAGCTTTACGCCACTGGCGCCGGGTCCGGTCCGGACCGAGGTCATACGCCTGGCCGACCTGAGCGGGGTGGATGTGGGGGAGGTCTATTCAGTCGACGCCAGTCGGCGCTCGGTCGCGCTCAACGCCTATGTGCACGGCATCGGTGGCAGCAAGCGGGTGGTCATCTACGACAACGCGATCACGGATCTTTCCGGCGACGAGTTCACGGCGCTGATCGCCCACGAACTCGCCCACGTCAAGTCGAACGACATCTACCGCGGCCTCGCTTTCGCCATCCTGGTGATCCCGCTGGGCGCTATCGCGGTTCAGCTCGGCGCGGTCGCGATCCTGAGACGGAAGGGCGATCCCCGCTACGGTCCGGTCGTCGTCCTGCCGCTGGCGCTGGGTCTGACGGTGATGATGCTGCTGCTTACGGTCCCCGGCAACCAGCTCTCGCGGCAGATCGAGATCAACGCCGATTACGACGCGATCGAGCTCACCGGAGACCCCGCGGCGATGATCAGACTGCAGCGCAGGATCGCCGAGAGCAATCTGAGCGACCCCGACCCTCCGGCCGTCTGGCAGGCCGCGTTCGGGACCCACCCTTCGGCGCTCGACCGGATCGGGCTCGCTCTGGCGATCCCGGAGGAGGACTGAGTTGAAGCTGACGGTGATGGCGGTGGGGCGCATCCGTCCACCTTTCGACGCGGCCGAAGCGCATTACCTGAAGCTGCTCAAAGCACGGCAGAAGGTGGAGGTCGTCGAGGTGAAGGCGGACGAAGCGATGCTGCGGCGGGTGAGTCCGGACAGTCACGTGGTCGCTCTCGATCTGGAAGGCAGGGCGATGGACTCGATCTCGTGGGCGGGGTGGCTGGACGAACGCCGGCTGGCCGCCCGGGATGTCGCCTTCCTGGTCGGAGGCCCCGAGGGTCTCGGCGAGGCGGCCCGCGAGCGCAGCGGCGAATCGCTGTCCCTGGGGCCCCAGACGATGGCCCATCAGCTCGCCCGGATCGTCCTGCTGGAGCAGCTCTTCAGGGCCGGCAAAATCCTTGCGGGGGAAAAGTACCACCTCTAGCCGGGCTACCGGCCTGAACCGTAGGATGAACGGCGTGCCGCGAACGGACCCCGTATCCAGCCTGCTCGAAGTCGTGACCGAGGCTGCCCGCGAGCTTTCGGGTGATGCTTCGATCGAGCCTGCGCTCGACCCGGCTCCCCGGCCTGAGCTCGGCGATTTCAGCTCGAACGCGGCGATGCTGATGGCCAGGCCGCTCGGTCGGGCGCCACGCGAAATCGCGGCGGAGCTCGCCGAAGCGGTCTCCGGCCGCCTCGGGGATTCGCTCGAGCGGACCGAGGTCGCCGGCCCCGGATTCCTCAACCTGTTTCTGACCGACCAGTGGTACCGGGGGGCGGTCGAAGGCCTTTCCGGCGACGCGGCCCCGGTGCCCGCCGGCGAAGACCCCGAGAACGTACTGGTCGAGTTTGTCTCGGCCAACCCGACCGGTCCCTTGACCGCCGCATCGGGTCGCCACGCGGCCTACGGCGACGCGCTCGTCAGGCTGCTGGCGGCGACCGGCCATCAAGTCTCCACCGAGTATTACGTCAACGACGGTGGCAGCCAGGTCGAGAACTTCGCCGCCTCGATCGCCGCCCGGATGACCGGGGGCGAACCCCCGGAGAACGGTTACCGAGGCGAGTACGTCAACGAGCTCGCCGCGCGGGCGGAGGAATCGGGGATCGGTCCGGATGAGCTCGATCGCCTGGCGCTGGAGGGAGTGGCCTGGATGATCGAGAGCATCCGGGACTCGCTCGACCGTTTCGGCGTGCGCATGGACGACTTCTTCTCGGAACGCTCGCTTTACGAGCAGGGCCTGGTGGAGAAGGGGCTCGAGCGGCTGCGTGCGGCGGGCCACACCTTCGAGGAAGAGGGCGCACTCTGGCTCCGGACAACGGAGTTCGGCGACGACAAGGACCGTGTCCTGGTCCGGTCAGGAGGTGAGCCGACCTACTTCGGCGCCGACGTGGCCTACCACGCCGACAAGGTCGAGCGCGGCCATGTCCGGCTGCTCGATGTACTCGGCGCCGACCACCACGGCTACGTCGCGCGAATGGACGCCGCCATCCGGTCGCTCGGCAAGGAGGACGTCAAGTTCGAGGCCCGCATCCTGCAGATGATCCATCTGGTCGAGGGCGGCAAGCGAACCAAGATGTCCAAGCGGGCCGGTGACATAGTCACGCTCGACGAACTGGTCTCCGACATCGGCGCCGATGCGGCCCGGTTCTTCCTGCTCCAGCGCAGCCACGACAGCACCATGGACCTTGATCTGGACCTCGCCCGGTCCCAGTCATCCGACAATCCGGTCTACTACGTCCAGTACGCGCACGCCCGCGTTCAGAGCATCCTGCGCAAGGCCGCCGGCCGGTCCGATTCCGAGCTCGCCCGGGATCTCCACGGCTCGGCCGGCTCAGCCCCGGTTGAACCGGCTGAAAAGGCACTGATCGCGCTTTTGCTGGCTTTCCCGGCTGAAGTCCACCAGGCCGCCGAACGCCGGGCGCCGCACCGGATCTGCGCCTATGCGACCGAGACCGCTGCGGCCTTTCATGCTTTCTACCGCGACTGCCAGGTGGTGGATGCTCCGGGAGAAGGAGTCGAGGCGGCCCGTCTGGCGCTCTGCGAGAGCACTGCGGCCACGCTGCGTTCGGCGCTGGCGCTGCTCGGCATCTCGGCGCCGGAAAGCATGTAGCCGGGCTTGCTAGAGGTCGTACTCGGCCAGGTCACGGTCGAGCCGTGCCGAGTCGGATCCGCCCGGCCCCTTCGCGGGCTCGCTGCCGACTGAAGTTTTCGGGTCATCCGGGCCATGCCCGCGGCGCCAACGGATCGCCGCCCAGAGTACTGCCAGGGCGGCGAGGATCAGGCCGGACAGCGGCACAACGTAGACGAAGAAGTTGATTTCGTCGTCATCGGGCAGGCCCAGCACCTGCGGTCCGTACTCGGCCACGAGGGCGTCCTTGATCTCGTCGTTCGTCTTGCCCTCTCGGATCAGCCGCCGCATGAAGACCCGCTGTCTTTCGGCCGCGGGGGCTCGTGACATCCCCAGCAGGGTGCCGCAGATCGGGCACATGACTTCGTCCTCGAGGTCCGGCAGGTTCGCCCGTATCGGCACCGGCGCAGCGGCATCCGGCCCGCCCGACCCCGCATCCGGCCCTGTCTGGGCAGCGCCTGGCGTCGCGCCCCGGGGCGGGGTCTCGGCGAAGGCCGGGGCCGTCGGGCCGCCGGCCAGTACCAGGATGGCGAACGCCGCTGTCACCAGCAGCTGGCGAAGGTGCACGGCTCGGCCGGTTTCGCTCAAAGGACTCCCATCCCGACCCGGGCTCACTGGTCCCCCGACCCGGGCCCGCTGGATCCCCCGCCACCCAGTGCCGGCGCGGCGAAGTCCTCGATCTCCGCGACGCTGCGGAAAGGGCCGGGGAAGTGGGCCACGAGGTCACCCTGCGGGTCGACCAGGAAGGACTCCGGCACTCCGGTTGTCTCAAGGTCGTCGGCGTAAGCGCCGTTGGCGTCGCGCAGCTGGTCGTAGGTGATGTCGTACTCGCGCATGAAAGCGAGGGCGTCTTCGCTGAGGTCTCTGGTGTCGACTCCGAGCACAGCGATCCGGTCGCGGTTCTCCCTCTCGAACCGGTCGAGGGCGGGGGACTCCTCGCGGCACGGCACACACCAGGACGCCCAGACGTTGAGCAGTACCCACTCTCCCCGGTAGTCGGCGAGGGAGCCTTCCTCGCCCGGGGGCAGGGCCGGCAGGGTGGCGGTCGGCACCGGTTCGCCGGTGGCGATCCCGCCGTCACCGGCGTTCACCATACCCCAGGCCAGAAACCCGATCAGGGCGGCGACCATGGCCAACGAGAAGAAGGTCGCCAGTCCGACGCCCGCCCAGAAGCCAGCTAGTCTCGCACGCAGTTTCATTGGCTTCAGAGTATGAACCACGGCCCGTTCTGGTCCGCCGCCGGGCATCTGTCTGTCTTGACACGGGTCCGTTGCAATCGGCTAGGTTCTTTTTGTGGGAATGTCCCACCCAAACCAGACGGAAAGGGCTACTGCTATGAACAGCGACGACAGGAATCAGGGGGCCGACGAAACAGTCGAGCCGGTGGGCTATCAGCCGCCGAAAGCCGAAGAAATCCCCTCTATCGAAGGTCCGGCTGTAACCAGCGCCGGGATAACCGGTCCCAGTTGAGTTTCGTCGGCCGTTTCCGGGGGGGTCGCATGGCCCGTCCGGAAAAGGTCGGCCGCCCGTAATGCTCAACCAGGTTCGGATTTCAGTCACCTCCTTCGCCGTTTCCGGCCGCAACTCTGCGACCTACCAGCGCTGGAGACATCGGCTCTTTCCCGCCGACCATGCCGGCAGGGCGGAGATCCCGTCCACTCCGGCCGGGATCAAGCTGGAAGTAACCCACAGCTGCAATCTCCAGTGCCCGTTCTGCTACACCGACTCCCCCCGCCGAACCCGGGAGAGGACCTTCGACCTGGACGACGACACCTGGATGAAGACCGTCGAGCAGGCGATCGAACTCGGCGCCGTCGAAGCAGTGGTCACGGGTGGCGAGCCGCTGCTTCGCCGTGAACTCAGCCTGGGCATGATCGAGCGCCTGAGCCAGGCCGGGCTCGGAGTCACCCTCAATACAAATGGCTGGTTCCTCGATGACGCGGTCTGCAACCGACTTGCTGGCTGCGATGGGCTGCAGGTGAACATTTCCCTGGACGGAGGCTCACCCGGAGTACATGACGCCATCCGCGGTGTGCCAGGTAGCTGGAAGAGGGCTGTCGAAGGCATCGACCGCCTTCTCCAACGAGGAGTCCGGGTCCGGGTGGTTTCTGTCATCACCCCGGCGAATCAGGAGATGGTCGAGGACCTGCTCGCTTCTCTGTGGCTGTTGGGCGTGCCGTCGGTCAGGCTCGCCGTGGTGGTCCCGGCAGGGGCGGCGGCCCGCTCGGGCGACTGGAGCGTAAATCGAGCCCGTCTCTACCGCATCAAGCGCCGCTCGGAAGAGCGCCTGCCCGGCATGCCGGTCGAACTCCACTGGGGGAACCTCTCCTCGCTGGCGAGGGTCGAAGACCTCGCGCCCTGGGCGCTTATGGTCAGGCCGAACGGCCTCGTCCTGATGGATTCCACGCGCCCTTTCGCCTTCGGCAACGTACGCGAAGGGCTCGATGAGGTCTGGCGGCGGATCGAGAAAGACGGCTGGCGCGACGCCCGGGTGGTCGAGTGGGCCGGCCATCTGAAAGAAGGCGGCAAGTTCGGCGGCGACGCGACCGTCCCTTACCTGGACGAAGAGATCGCGATGGTGCCCGGCCTCGACACCGGACATCCGGGGGAGCGGGACGCCAAAGCCGTCCCGGAGGGTGTTCCCGTCGCGAAGGCCGAGCAGCGAGACTTGGACCTGGGCCTTCGGATGGCGACCGAGCTGGACCTTGCGAGGCGCTACCGCTCGGCTCCCGGCCGGTCCGCCGGCAAGGGCTACAGAACCCGAGTCGTGAGGGTCGCCGAATCGGGAAAGGTTTTCCGGCTGAACGGCTCTGCCGGAGTTGCGCTCGATGTTCTCAGCGACGGCAGCCCGGGGGATCTGGTCGAAGCGCTGGCCCGGCTCCATAGCGAGCTTGATCGCGATCAACTCACCCGTGACTCCCAGGCGGCGACGCGTATGCTGCTCGGTTTCGGCGTGATCGAGCCGGTTCAGGCCGAACGGATGAAGCCGCCGGCCTCAAGCGCTTCGACGAAGCGTCCGACGTCTTCGGCTGCCGCCTGAGGACCGATGCGGAAGCTGGCTGCCAGTTCCGCAGTGAGCTGCCCGAGGCTGACCCCGGACCCACCGACGATGGCCGACCACAGCAACTTGCCGCTGGGGTTCAGCTTCATGTACTTGCCGGTCTCGGGGTCGAACAGCATCACGGTGCCGGCCACGGTCTCTTCGAGAACCCGGTCGACCCGGAAAAAGTACGCCTGTTTGTCGCTAATCGATGTCATTGAGCTCGGCGAATCGGGACGGCGGTAGTGAATTGAAGGCCGCGTCGCTCTTCGGCTACGCCGTCTTCGCCGACCCGGACATCCCGACGGCATCATTCCAGACAGGGTCCGATCCGGTGCGGGGAGTGGTCCGTCTGCGCCTTGGCACTGCGTCGCCGCCGTCCGGCGGCGAGGTCGTTCACCGACTTCACGACAGCATGGGCGACCTGCGGATCCTCCGCCTCGGGCGCCTGGTCCGCATCGACTGTCCCGCGACCGGGGTGTTTCTGCTGGACCCGGATGCCATCGAAGTCGCGATCTGGGCACCGACTCAGAGATCCGAAGCCCTTGAGCACCGGATCGCTTCCCTGGTCATCCCCGTGCTGCTTTCGGAGCGTGGCGATACGAGCCTGCACGCAGCGGGGCTCCTGGTGGAAGGCCGGGTCATCGCGATCGCCGGAACTTCAGGCGCGGGCAAGTCGACCCTGGCGGCGGCCGCCGGTTACCCGGTCGTCTCCGAGGACGGGCTCGTATTTTCATGCTCGGACGGTCAACTGACCAGTTGGCCCGGACCGCTCGGAGTGCGTCTGCTGACCGAGCCGCCGAATCCAGGCGAGGAAGCCCCCGGAGGACCGGGGCAGTGGATCCGTAAACACAGGATCCCGGCACCTCATGCGCCTGCGCCCGCCCCGCTTGGCGCGATCGTCTTTCTCGGGCCGAGGAAGGACGGCAGTTCGGCGGGGCCGTCGATCGAACGCGTCTCCCCGGTAGAGGCGGTGCCGCCACTGCTCAGGGCGCAGGTCTTCGCCGGCAGCGACCGCACTGGCGAGGCCTTCCGGCGGGCGGCCCGGATTGCCGACCGTGTGCCCGTCTGGCGGGTCTCGATGCCCGAGGGCGTCGACCGGCTGGCAAGCTCTTTCGTCGAGTTGCTGGCTGAGATCCAGTCCGGCGACGCGGACGGCGCCACTGTTTCAGGATCTGTCTCGAAAGAGTGAAGCGAAGGCTTGAACGTAGTAGCGAACCCGTAGCGCAAAAGTCCCGGTTTCCCGTTCGGTATCGACCAGCCATTCCATCTGGTCTCGCGGTGGCCAAAGCAGGTTCTTCAGGTAGGCACCGCGGAGTCTCCACGAGGCGGCGGCAAACTGGCCGAGGTGGATCGCCACCCTCGGTGCGTAGACGTCGGCGGCGACCATCGGACCGAAAGAGGGTCGGGTACCCGCGGGTTCCGGCCGTGTTGTTTTCTGGCCGAAGAAGTGGTCGACGCAGTCGAGCGCACGGTTAAGCGGCCACAGCATGCCCATTTTCCCGGCCCGCTCGAAGGTCTCGGACAAGGTCCGTTCGCCGACCGCATCGGCGGCCAGTCTGAGGTCGTGGATCGAGGTCAGGTTCCTGGCGATGTCGGCGACCAGGTGGAGCGAGCTGAGCAGAATCTGATCGCTCGGCGAGGGGATCATGATCCGGCCCCCGGCGAAGTCGAGGGGAAGGGCTCGCTGGATCAGCGAGTCGTAGTCGAGCGGCCTGGCAACCGGATCGTTGATTGCCTGCCTGTGCACCTCGACCAGATACCTCCGCAGTCCCGCCGGCCTCTCGAACTCGGCGTGGTGCTTGCTGCGCATGAACCAGGGCGATTCGCCCGTCGCCGGGTCGTAGCCCAGCTTCGACAGAGCCCTACCAACCGCTGCCTGCCGTGAGCGATGCACCATCACATCGAGGTCGGCCGATGTTCTCAGAGCTGGGTCCGGGTAGAAGGTGTCGGCCAGCCCGGCACCTTTGAGCAGGATCGCCGGTGCCTGGTTGGCGGAGCTGATCGCCTGTTCCACCCGGGCAAGCTCCAGATTTAGCGCTTTGGTCCAAAGCACCGCGCGGCCGCGCTGTTCGATCAGCCGGTTGAATTCCTCCGGGCCGATCCAGGAAGTCAACCTTTCGTCCCCGGCGGCCGCCTCTATCAGGAAGCCGGAGATCTTGTGAAAGGCCGCGGCGTCGGTCAATCCGGCCGGACCGCATGGGGGGAGTTCGGGGTCGCGTCCGCAGAGAACATCGCATAGCATCGGAACGAACTCCGGAAACCGCAACTCGAAAGGCTCTTTGTGCAGTCGGGGAACGGTGATCCGCAAAGAGTATCCGAGCCCTCTGGGGCTACGATGCCCGAGCGCGGACGTAGCTCAGTTGGTAGAGCGCGAGCTTCCCAAGCTCGAGGTCGCGGGTTCGATCCCCGTCGTCCGCTTTGAGTCCTTCGCTCTCCGTGGTGACAGTCGCCTTCAATTCGGCCGATGACCTGGCCCGGACCCTTCCCGGGTTGGCAGCTGAACTCGCGCCCGGAGACGAAGTGATCATCGTCGACAACGGCTCTTCCGATGACCTTGCGGGGGTGACCGCGGCGGCGCTGCCCGAAGCCCGGATCATCGCGATGAACGGTAACGCCGGGTATACGGCTGCGGTCAATCGCGGTGCCGCGATGGCCCGGGGGGACCTCCTGGTCGTGCTCAATCCCGACGCGATGCCCGAGCCGGGCTTCGGCGAGGCGATCCGCGGCCCGCTCGGCGACGGCTCCGGGTGGGTCGCCTGGATGGCGCTCGTGGTCTGCCATGAGGGCGGACGCCGTCTGATCAACTCGTACGGAAACCCTCTTCACTTCACGGGGTTCTCCTGGGCCGGTGGCCACGGGCTCGCCGCGGAGTCTGCGGGCGAGAGCCGACCGGTGCCTACTATGTCCGGCGCGTGCCTGGCGATCCCGAGGACCGTCTGGGAGCGGACCGGAGGGTTCTCGGACGACTTCTTTCTCTATCAGGAGGACACCGACCTTTCGGTGCGGCTGCGCCTGGCGGGCGGGCAGATCGGCCTGCTGACCGAAGCTGTGGTCGACCACGATTACGACTTCGGTCGGCGAAGCCAGAAGTACCTGTGGCTGGAGCGCAACCGCTGGGCGATGATCCTGAGGAACTACCCGACACCGCTGCTCCTGCTGGTCGCCCCGGCACTCCTGATGACCGAGATCGCATTGCTCGGCGTGGCCGCACGGGGCGGCTGGCTCGACGCCAAGCTGAAGGCCAACCGTGACCTCCTGCTCTGGATGCCGAGACTGCTCGGTGAGCGCCGGCGCATCCAGGCGTCACGAGACATTTCGACGGCCGCTTTCGCCGCGACTCTTACGCCGGACCTCGACTCGGATTTCTTCCCCGGTTTTGTCCGCAGCGCCCCGATGCGACTTCTGCTCAGGGGTTACTGGCGTCTGGTGCGGTCGCTGCTGCGAGCCTGAACCGGCCGGCCCGCAAACCGGCTCAGAGGCGCCCGCCAACGGGCTCAGAGGCGCCCGCCAACCGGCTCAGAGTCCCTGGCCGATCGGGCGGATCAGGATCTCATTGATGTCAACCGAGTCGGGCTGTTCGAGGGCGAAGTTCACCGCCCGGGCGATGTCGTCGTCGCTGAGAGCACTGTCTCCGGGACGGTTGTCGAAGAACGGAGTGTCGACCATCCCCGGCTCGATCAGCGTCACCCGGATCCGGTTGCCGTCATCGCGGGCCCGCAGCTCCGCGCGCAGCGACTCGCCCATAGCGGTTGCCGCGAACTTGGTCGCCGAGTACAGCGAGCCCGGCAGGGCGCGACGGCCGGCGATCGAGCTGGTGATCAGGAAGTGACCGTCGCCCTTCTCGAGCAGGTGGGGCAGTGTCGCGCGGATCGTCAGAGCCGGGCCGAGCACGTTGGTCAGCACCATCGAGCGCCAGTGCTCGGGGGATTCCTCGAGGAATCCACGGTTTGCGCCGAACCCGGCGTTGGCAAAGACGGCGTCGATTCCGCCGAAGGACTCGACCGCGGATTCAGCCAGCGCCTCGACCTGGTCCCAGTCGGTCACGTCGCAACTCACGGCGATCGCGTTTTCGGCGCCGCCTAGTTCGGCGGCCAGTTCCTCCAGGGGTTCGAGTCGCCTGCCGGCGAGCACGAGCCGGTACCTGTCCTTGATTGCGCGGGCAGTGGCCGCTCCTATTCCGCTTCCGGCACCGGTAACTACCATGACCTTCTTTTTGGCGTTCATAGTCCGATTCTCGCACGCAACCAACGCCGGGGCTCCGGCCTTGCAATAATCAAGACAACAGTATGGATCCCCAGAAGAAACGACAGATCAGGCTTTTCGTCGCCCTCGGTTTTGCGCTCGTCCTCGCGACCGGCCTCGTCTACACATCCTTCAACGCTTCCAGCGAAGCCCGGCAGCCATCAGAACTGGGCGACGCCGTGCCCGGCAAAAGCTATGAGATGACCGGCAATGTCGTGCGCGGCTCGATCGTTGAGCAGGGCGAAGGGATCCGGTTCGAGGTTCGTGACCGGGAGGGCTCCGGCACGATCCCAGCCACTTACAGCGGCGTCGTGCCTGACCCGTTCCGGGGCGGTCGCGAGATCGTCCTCAAGGGAACGGTGGAGAACGGGATTTTCGTGGGGGAGCGGGATACGCTCGTGACTAAATGCCCCTCGAAATTCTCGGAGAAGCAGAATCAGTAGCCTCGGAAACGCTGCCCTCTGGGTAGCCTTTCTGACCGCAGCCTTCGGCGTGGTCGCCGCCCTGATCGGGACCAGGGGCGATCGCCGCTGGGTGGACGCGGCGCGCCGGTCAACCTACTCGCTTTTTGCCCTGCTCCTGGTCTGCGTCGTCGCGATCGAGTACGCGTTCCTGACCAGCGACTTCAGCCTGAGCGTCGTCGCCAACCATTCGTCCAGAGAGACCTCGCTTTTCTACAAGTTCACGGCGATGTGGTCGAGCCAGGAGGGATCGCTGCTGCTCTGGGCATTCATACTCTCCCTGGTCGCCTCGGTCTCACTCTTCTTCACCCGCAAGAAGTTGCGCGACGTCGTACCCTGGGCGACGGCGATCATGCTCGGGGTCGGCGTCTTCTTCACTTCCCTGATGCTGTTCGGCGGCGGAGTGAACCCGTTCGACACGCTCAGCCCGGTTCCCGAAAACGGGGTCGGCCTCAATCCGCTGCTCCTGCATCCGATGATGATCATCCACCCGCCGATGCTTTATGTCGGCTACGTATCGCTTACCGTTCCTTTTGCCTTCGCAATCGGCGCTCTGATCACCCGCCGGGTCGATGCCGCCTGGATCAAGTCGACCCGCGGATTCGCCCTGGTCGCGTGGACCTTCCTGACGATCGGCGTCATCCTCGGCGCCCGCTGGTCCTACACCGAGCTCGGCTGGGGTGGCTACTGGGCTTGGGATCCTGTTGAGAACGCATCGATCATGCCGTGGCTGATCACTACTGCCTACATCCACTCGATCATGGTGCAGGAGAAGCGCGGAATGCTGAAGGTCTGGAACGTCAGCCTGATCGTCGCCAGCTTCACGCTCGCGCTGCTGGGAACCTTCCTGGTCCGCTCCGGGGTCCTGCAGTCGATCCACGCCTTCGGAGACTCGACCGTCGGGCCTTACTTTCTCGGCCTGATCATTCTGGTGCTGGTCGGTTCGACCGCGCTGATCATCTCGCGGCTGCCGCTGCTTCGCTCGCAGAAGCGGATCGACTCGATGGCATCCCGGGAGGCGGTCTTCCTGATCAACAACCTGCTCCTCGTCGGCATGTGTGTACTTGTTTTCTGGGGCACCTTCTTCCCGCTGATCTCGGAGCTGTTCACCGGGACCGAGTCGGTTCTCGCCGCGCCGTGGTTCGACCGGTATACGACCCCGCTGGCCGTGGCGCTCGTGCTGTTCACCGGGATCGGTCCGCTGCTCGCCTGGCGTCGGATCTCATGGCAGGGCATCAAGCGCGTCTTCCCGATCCCCACCGCCGCTTCGGCCATAGCCGTCGTCCTGCTGCTGGTATTCACCGATGCGGCTGACAGCTTCTGGGCACTCGCCGTCTTTGTGCTTGCCGCCTTCACGTTCGTCGCGCTAGCCCAGGAAACCTGGCGTGGAGCGGCCGCGCGGCGCTCGAGCGCCGGAGGTTCCATCCCGGGTTCGATCGTCGCAGTGGCGACGCGCAACCGTCGCCGCTACGGCGGCTACATCGTCCACCTCGGTTTCGTGGTGCTGCTGGTCGGCGTCGCCGCCTCCTCCAGCTTTGAGACCAAGCGCGATGTGACCCTCAACCCCGGCGAATCGGTCAAGGTCGAGGACTACACGCTGACCTACGAGCAGCCGACAGTGAAGCGGGACGGCCAGGCCGTCGTCTTCGGAGCAGAGGTTTCGGTCGAGAAGGAAGGCCGGCGGTTCGCGACCCTCGAGCCGACGCGACGCTACTACCAGCGGACCAGCGGCACGAAGACTATCGCCGGCTACTTCGAAGGCGAGGCGACCAGCGAAGTCGGTCTCCGGGCAGGCGTCCGCAAGGATTTCTGGGTTTCGATCGAGCCGGACACCAACGAGATCCGCCAGCGCTCGCAGGTTGCCGACGAGCGATTCGGTGCCTACATGAGGGCGAGGGTGCTCCCGGTAGTCCAGCGGGATCCCTCGCAGGCCGGTGCCCTGGCACAGCAGCTGGTGGCCGTTCAGGGCCTGGCGACCGACCAGATCATCTCCGACTACGTCAATCCGAAAACGGCAACCGCCGCCACCTTCAGGGTGATCGTCAGCCCGATGGTCACCTGGATCTGGATCGGGGCGATCATCACGATCCTGGGCGCCCTGTTCGCCCTATGGCCCGCCCGGACCTCCCGCCGCAGGAAGGCCTCCTGATGGAGCTGGCGTACCTACTGCTGATGACCGCAGCCGTGGCTGCCTTCGTCGCCTATCCGTTCTGGGGCAAGGGCCGCCGCACGGTCGCCGAAGACCCGGCGGTCGCCGCACTGGAAGCCGCGCGTGAGGCCAAGTACAGGGAGATCCGCGACGCCGAGATGGACCTCGCCACGGGCAAGCTCACGCAGGACGATTACGAACGGGTCAACGCGGAGCTCCGGACCGACGCAGTGGGCCTGCTCAGGGATCTCGATGAAGCCCGGGACCGCGCCAGCCCGGGGAACGGCTAAACTCCCGCGTCAATGTTCACGATCCTTTCGGTCATACAGGTGGTAATCGCTGCGCTGTTGATCTTCCTGGTGCTCCTGCACTCCGGGAAGGACGCAGGCCTGTCAGGTGCTTTCGGCATCGGCGGCGGCGGCAGCTCGATCGGCGGCGGCTCGATGGTCGAGCGCAACCTGACCCGCGCGACGATCGCCACCGCGATCCTCTTCGTGCTGAATACGCTCGTCCTGCTCAACCTCTGAGCTGCGCTTGATCCACCGCGGGCAGCCTGAACATGCTCTAGGCTCGCTGCCATGAGCGATCGAACGAAGCTGATTCTGGCCATCACACTCGGATCCGTCGGCCTTGCCCTCGGCATTCTCGGCACGATTGTCGCCTTCAATGCAAAGAACGAAGTCAAGTCGAACCAGGAAATCACCTCGGTCGTAGAAGCGAAGTTCGCCGAGGCCCAGAAGCGCCAGGATGCCCTGGAAGCCAGCCAGGTGTCCGGCGCCCAGAAGCTGGTCAACAGCCTCAGCTTGGCGGAAAAGAACCTGATCAGGAAGATCAATACCAACGCCGGCGCCATCGACTCCAATCGTAAAAGGCTGAACTCCCAGGATCGGCAGATCAAGGCTCTGCAGGCCACCGACCAGCAGCTTTCCAGTCAGATCACGAACCTGCAGAAGCAGGCCCAGAAGAACTTCAACGAACTAAGCGACCGGATCGACCAACTGGTCCAGCGAATCAACCGTCTCCAGTTCGGCGCCGCCACTCCCTGAGCATGCGCATCCTTTTCGTCTGCCTCGGCAACATCTGCCGCTCACCGACCGCCGAAGCAGTCATGCGTGGCCTGACCACCGAGGCAGGGCTGGCTGACGAGATCACGATCGATTCCGCGGGAACCGGCGACTGGCACATCGGGCATCCGCCCGATCCGCGCGCAGTCGAGGCGGGTTCCAGGCGCGGCCTGGCAGTCAGCGGCACAGCCAGGCAGATCGCCCCATCCGACTTTGAGAACTTCGACCTGATCGTCGCTATGGACCGCTCAAACCACGCGGATCTGATCGAGCTGGCAGGGGAGGACTACCAGGGGGTCAGGTTGCTGCGCGAGTTCGGCGAAGACGAGGATCTCGACGTGCCCGATCCCTACTTCGGCGGCGAAGACGGGTTCGACGAAGTGGTGGAGCTGATCGACCGCCACTGCCGGGCCCTGCTGGAACAGGTTTCACCTCCGGCGAATTAGGGTTCCTGGAGTCCGCACTGCTCAGGCGGCCCGGTTCGAGCAGGTCCGAGCGCATCCACTCGATCAGCCCGCCCCAGAAATGCGAGCCGGCGAGAACGATCGGGGTCGGCCGCGTCTTGCCGGTCTGCATCAGCGCCAGGATCTCGAAAGTTTCATCGAGTGTTCCGAAGCCGCCCGGGAAGATCACGTACGACCAGGAGTAGCGGGCGAACATCAGCTTTCCAAGGAAGAAGTAGTGGAACTCGCGGCCGATATCCACGTAGTCGTTCAGCGACTGTTCGTGCGGCAGTTCGACGTTCAGGCCGACCGAGGTAGCGCCGCTGTTGCGCGTGCCGCGGTTCACCGCTGCGGATGATCTCCTCGTCGAGGGAGTTAGGACGGCGCGGCACAAGCGCTTTTCGTTCGGTTTCACTCAAGACTCGTCTCCGCCGACCGCGGCCCGGTAGCGCTCGACCGCAATCCGGCGCTCTTCGGCGTGATCGATCACCGGCTCCGGGTAGTCGCTGCCGACGCGACAGCCCGCCGCAGTTTGCTCCTCGTCTGACATCAGCCACGGACGGACCAGATGCCGATCGGGCACTGAGCGCAGCTCAGGGACCCAACGGCGCACGTAGTCGCCTTCGGGGTCGAAGCGCTCATGCTGGGTCATCGGGTTGAACATGCGCTGGAAGTAGGGAGCGGGGTCTGTCCCTACCGATGTCACCCACTGCCAGCCGCCGTTATTGGAGGCGATGTCCCCGTCGACCAGTCGCTCCATGAACCAGCACTCGCCTTCTCGCCAGTCGATGTGAAGGTCCTTCGTGAGAAAGGATGCGACCACCATGCGGACCCGGTTGTGCATCCAGCCGTCCTCGAGCAGCTCCCGCATGCCGGCATCGACCAGCGGGTACCCGGTTCGTCCCAGCTTCCAGGCTTCGAGCAGCTCCTCGTCCTCCTGCCAGTCCAGGGTGCCGCGGTAGCGCTCCTGGAACTCGCTCTTCGTGACTTCAGGGAAGTTGAACAGCACCGAAGCGTAGAACTCGCGCCAGGCCAGTTCCTTGCGAAAGACGCCCGGACCCCGGCCATCACGCAGGCCAAGCTTGATCTCGAGCTCGAGAGGGGAGAGGCAACCCCAGCGGATGTAGGGAGAGAGCCTCGAAGAACCGCCGGCCGGCGAGTTCCTTGAATCCGCATATGCGGACAACCCGCCGTTCAGGTAGGCCCGGGCCGCCTCGCGGGCCGCCGTCTCACCCGGCTCGAAGGAGGTCGAGCCCGTATCGGAGCCGGGATCGAATCCCAGATCCTGAACGGTCGGCATCGGACCCGGTTCAAGGCCCTCAGGTGAGCAAATCTGCGCCGGGAGATCCTCCAGCGGCCGGCGCTCGACCTCCTTCCACGCCTTGAAAAAGGGTGAATAGACGGTGTAGGGGGTGCCCTTGCCAGAGACGATCACGCCCGGGTCATCGACGATGTAAGAGCCGGGGTGGGGACGGGCAACAATGCCGGCCTCCTTCAGCGCCGTCGTCACCCGTTCGTCCCGCCAGCCTGCCCACGGGGAGACGTCGCAGGTCCAGTGGACAGAGCCCGCCCCGGTCTCCTTCGCCAGTTCGGTCAGAACGGTCTCGGGTCTGCCGTGGCGGATGAACAGATCGGCGCCGAGCTCCCGCAGCGAGCGCCGCAGGTCCTCAAGGCAACCGAGCATGAAGCCGACTCGTGCTGCCGACACGAACTTGCCTCTGGTCAGCAGGCGCTCGTCGAAAACGAAGCAGGGAATCGTCCGGTTGGCGGCAGCGGCCTCAGCGAGGGCCGGCAGGTCGTTCACCCGCAGGTCGCGGCGAAACCACATCACGCTCGTTTCGTCACTCCCTTCGGCAGCCATCAGGACGGATTATCACAGCGTCCGTTTTTGTAACCGAAGGCGGCGGGCCAGGCCGGCAGTCGGCGGGTCCGCGATTGCGGGCCGGCGCGACCTCGGTTGCGACCGTACGCAGGGGCTAAAGTCGCCACACCCGAGCGGGCGGCACGGCCGCCCGCCGCTCAACTACTCAGATGGGAGTCAACTTCATGGACAGGAAAATGGGAGCAGTTCTGGCAGTCGCCATTATCGGCCTGCTGGTCGGCGTGGCCGGGATCGTCATGGCCAACGACGCGAAGAGCAGCAATCAGGACACTCAGGCCCAGCTCGATGCGGCCGTCGCCAGAGAGTCCAAGCGGGTCGACGCAACCGCGGCAGCCGCCAAGGCCGGTATCAGGAAGTCTGAAAAGAGCGATGAAGCATCGGTCGCGTCAGCCGAAGAGGCAGACAAGAAGACGGCGCAGCAGGACAGCGACCAGATCGCGACCTTCCAGAGCACCCTGGACGACCTCAAGAGTCAGATCGCCGATCTCCAGGCGGCCGAGAAGAGCAGCACTCAGAAACTGAACGCAAGAATCGACGCGCTGTCCAGCCGGGTCGGCGGCTGAACCGAATAGCGGCGGCTGACCCGGCCATCAACGGCTGACCCGCCGGTGGGCGGCTGAACCGCCGGCGAACAACCGCCTGATGGAGGGCGAAAGAGCCCCCGGTCCGTTCCCGGGCCGGGGGCTCTGTTCTCGCAAAGATGGTGCGGCTGAGAGGAGTCGAACCTCCACGTCCTTTCGGACACAAGCCCCTCAAGCTTGCGCGTCTACCAATTCCGCCACAGCCGCAGGAGGGCACGGGATTCTAGGGAAAGGGACAACGGGGGTGCTTGACCGTGCCCGAAGGGGTTCCCGGGTGTCCCCAAACACGGTTGCCGGTGGGCGCTCGATTGCGAAATCGCGTCCGGGCGGTTGTCCGTCCGCGGGGCCCCCTAGGGTACGAACACAAGTTCGCTATCAGCGGACGTCCAACTGCACCGGGAAACGAACGGCCTATGGCCGGCGAAGGAGAACCGTGGTTGACCTGACCAAGCGGCAGCGTGAGATCTTCGACTACATCGGCAAGTACGCCGACAAGATGGGCTACCCGCCGACCGTGCGCGAGATCGGCAAGGCTGTCGGCCTGCATTCCTCTTCCACCGTGCACGTACACCTGGCGAACCTCGAAAAGGCCGGCGTGCTCAGACGGGACCCCTCCAAGCCCCGGGCGATCGAGGTCCTGGTGAAGCGGGCCAGGAGTGCCCGTGACGCCGCAGTTGAGACCGTGATGCCCGGCGGCGGGTCCGGCCTTCCTCTTGTCGGCCGGATCTCGGCCGGTCCGGGCATGCTGGCTGAGGAGAACATCGAAGAGTACGTCGAAGTTCCCGCCGTGATCGGTGGTCGCGAAGGCGACTATGTACTCGAGGTCCGTGGTGAAAGCATGAAGAACGCCGGGATCATGGACGGCGACTACGTGATCGTGCACCCGACGCCCGACGCCGATAACGGGGAGATCGTCGTAGCGATGCTTGATGAAGAGGAGGCGACGGTGAAGCGACTCTTCAAAGAGACCGACCACATGCGCCTCCAGCCCGAGAACGAGACTATGGAGCCGATCATCACCACCGACGCCGCCGTGATCGGCAAGGTCATAGGGGTTTTCCGCAAGGTCTGATCGCTGCGACTGTTTTGTAGTTTTTGGATCCGGGTGCCCCGGAAACCGATGGGCTGCCTGATTTGGCCTTACAATTCCTTCTCGTGGGTCGGACGGCTGCGGGGGGAGAGAAAACCCTCCGAGGAAAGTCCGGACACCACAGGGCAGGACGGTGGGTAACGCCCACTCGGGGAAACCCGCAGGAAAGTGCCACAGAAATACACAGCCGATGACGCAGCCACACGTGAGTTGCGTACAGGCAATGGTGAAAAGGTGCGGTAAGAGCGCACCGGCGTCGCGGTGACGCGGCGGCCAGGTAAACCCCGTCCGGTGCAAGGCCAAACAGGATCGTCGACCCGGCCCGGCGAGATCCAGGTAGGTCGCAGGTGAATAGGGGCAGGTCCCCGTTCCCCGCTGGTGTGATCAGCCGGCGAGATAGATGGTCGTTCAAGACAGGATCCGGCTTACAGACCCGCTAAAGGAAGGGCCCCGAGAGGGGCCTTTCCCATTGGGACTGCCTGCCGTGGCGACGGCAATGTGAGCTTTGACCAATGAACTCCCTGTTCTTTGAGCGTTTGCTAACCTTGGGTTCAACCTTCAGCTGAGTCTCCGCCACAAGATCGCGGAGAGCGGGGGACCCAAAGGACACGGTCCATGGGGCGAATCGCTGGCAATTGCCAGGTAGCGCTGCTCTTTCGGCGCGAGCCCGACAGCTAACCCCGCAAGCTATGGAAAGAGATATGGAAGACGTTTTATTCCGCCGCGGGCGGGCCGCAAAACTGAAGATCATGCTGGCGACGGGCGCCTGCGCGCTGCTCATCGTAACTGTCGCGAGCGCCACCCAGGACGCCTCGGCCGCGCCGTCTCTCAACGGTGGAGCGACCTCCGGAGGCGGACTAAACCTGACCGAGACCGCCAGCAAACCGAAGCTGGCACCGCGACTCGGGGCCAGGGTGCTGCGCGAAGGCATGACCGGTCCGGACGTGCGAGTGCTCAAGGGCATCGTGCATGCCAAGTCTCTGCTGGTCGGCACCGGAGTGACCCAGGAGTTCGATCCACCGACGACCAGTGCGGTCCGGCGTTTCCAGCGCAAGGCCAGGATCGCCTCGAGCGGCGTCGTTAACCGTTACACCGCCCGCAAGCTGATCGGCTCGATGCGCTCCTCCGGGGCTTCCTGGTACGGGCCGGGCTTCTGGGGCAACCGCACGGCCTGCGGCCAGATTCTGCGCCCCGCCACCCAGGGCGTCGCCCACAAGACGCTGCCCTGCGGCTCAAAGGTTCTCATCGGATTCCGGGGCAGGTTCGTGATCACCACGGTGATCGACCGCGGACCTTTCATCAGCGGCCGAACCTGGGATCTGACCGGAGCGACGGCCCGATCACTCCGCTTTGACGGCGTCGGTGTCGGAGATGTTCGCCACGCCGTGATCAGCCGACGCTGAACCGGGACGTACGGCGAACCGGTCGCCGGATCGGGACAGGTGCGACACCCTCTCCGTCCCTTGCCGGCTCCAAGTTTTCAGGCGTACTCCGATCCGATCGGGGTTCTGGCGTGTCTGTACTGTGTCGGACCGGATACGCGGCCGCACCAAGAGAATCACTTCTACCAAAGGAGAAGCCAAAGAATGAATACGCAAAGTCACGCTCTTTCGACCAGGAGTCGCAGCCTCCTGATTGCGCTGGTGGCCGCGTTGGCCATCCTTTCTCTCACCATCGCCTTCGGCGCCGGTGGAGGTAATGCGGACGCCGCAAAAGCCAGGGCGGCCGGGTCAGCGGTGCTCGGGGGGTCCGATCAGATGCCCGATCCGGCCTGCCCGGTCAACTGCCTGGTCATCCCGAGCGTCAGCGGCATCCAGACTTTCCTGCCGACCGGTGCTTCCCCCTACAGGGTTCCGGCCACCGGCAAGATCACCGCATGGAAGATTTACCTCGGCAAGCCGAGCGCAAAGGACCGCACCGCCCTCAATGACATGTTCGGCAATCCACCGCAGGCTTCGATAAGCGTTCTCCAGAGGGTCAACACCGAGCGTGGCCCGAAGTTCAGGCTCCAGCGCAAGTCGCCCGTTGTTGGCCTCAACAAGTACCTCGGGACAGTCGCAACCTTCCGCCTGGACAAGCCGCTCAGGGCGGTAAGGGGTCAGTTCGTGGCACTGTCGATCCCCACCTGGGCCCCGGCCTTCGCTGCCGACCTCAACACTCGCGATTACGCCTGGCGGGCGAGCCGCGAGCCCGGAAAGTGCGCGAACAACCCGCAATCCATGATTCGTCCTCAGTTGCTGGTCGGAAGCAAGCGCTTCTACGCCTGCAAGTTCACGGGGAGCCGCCTGCTGTTTACGGCACGAATCAAGTTCGACTGAGCCCTACCGCGGCGAACAGCCCGCCCCGTCTGCCGGCTCAGCGCCGGGACCTTCGAAGCGGCCCGATGTAGCGGCCCTCAGCAGAAAGGACAGCCACTCGGCTGTCCTTTCTGCTTGGGGGAGAGATGTGCGTCAGGCGTGTTTCGTTGGGGGAGGGGGTAGTGCTTGGGGGGAGGGTTGGCGGGGAGGGAGAGTGTTCAGGGGATACGGGTAGTGGACGACAGGGGCCAAGAGACTCAGGCGGCAGCAGGCAGGACCCTGGGTGTCGCCTGATCCTTCGGCAGGGCGGCAGCGGCAGCCATCAGGCTCTGGAACTCGGCCAGCGCTACATGGGCCAGCGCCTCGAGGATCTGCTCGTCCTCCCAGCCTGCCTCGCGGGCTTCTTCGTGGAGGTAGATCGGCGGGTCGCCTTCGGACTCGAGGGCGGCCTTGAGATAGATCAGCAAGGCGTTCTCGTGCTCGTCCGCCGAAGTGAAGCTCCTCGCGCGCGAGACCTCGTCCAGACCGAGGCCGGCAGTTCTGGCCGACTTGGCGTACTGGACGACGCTGTAGCTGTCGCCCCGGTGCTCGGCGACGGCCAGGGCGATTCGGTGCCTGGTCGCCTTGGGCAGGCTGCCCTTCTGAAGTTCGGCCCTCATTCTCGTGTAGGCCCGCAACACCGCTGGGGATCCGGCGAGAACGCCGACCAGCTTGTTGACCGACCTTCCGCCGACCTGAATGCTCTTGAGGATCGAAGCACTGTCGTCGGGTGCTGTTAACTCGTCATGGATGTGAAACCGGCTGACTTCTGTCTTTACGGTCACGATCGACTCGCTTCCATTCTGTTTGGGTAGAGCGCCTCTGCGAGCTTTAGCTTGCGTTTAAGACGCCATTACTTTACTTTTAGCTAGTTACTAACCACAAGTAAGTTATACCGGTTCAACCGGCGTCTGGCAAGCCCGGTCGCGTATCGTTCTCCGCGACCGGCAGCTGACAGAGGCAGTCGGAGTCCTCCAAGGAGCGAGATGGCAGAGCAACCGAGAACACCGGCCGATGTTTACGAACTCGTCAAGCAGCACGACGTCCGGTTCATCAGGCTCTGGTTTACCGATGTCCTCGGCCACCTCAAGAGCTTCTCGATCAACGCGTCCGAGCTCGAACGGGCCTTCGAGCGCGGGATCGGATTCGACGGCGCGTCACTCACCGGATTCAACTCGGTCGAAGAGTCGGACATGGTCGCCCGCCCCGACGCCACGACCTTCTCGCTGATCCCGTGGCGACCCGGCGGAGTTGATGCCGTAGCCCGCATGTTCTGCGACATCGAGGTCCCGGGTGGTCTGCCATATGAAGGCGACCCCCGCTGGGTGCTGAAGCGTGCACTTCAGCGGGCCGGCGACATGGGCTTCGACGACTTCGTGGTGGCCCCGGAACTCGAGTTCTACTATTTCCGTTCGGCGAGACCCGCCGACGGGGTGCCCGAAGTCCTTGACGAGGGTGGCTATTTCGACCTGACGACGCTGGACGCCGGCTCCGACGTCCGTCGCGAGACTGTGCTGGCGCTGGAGCGGATGAGGGTTCACGTCTCGTCGACGCATCACGAGGCGGGTCCGTCGCAGCACGAGCTCGACCTGATGGCGAGCGGCGCCCTTGGTGCGGCTGACGACCTGATGACCAGTCGGATCGTCGTAAAGGAGTACGCGCTGCAGCAGGACTGGCACGCGAGCTTCATGCCGAAGCCGCTCGGCGGGTCCAACGGCTCCGGCCTTCACATCCACCAGAGCCTGCTCAAGGACGGCAGAAACGCTTTCTACGACCCCGAGCGGCCGGCGTTGCTCTCCTCGACAGCCAAGTCCTTCATTGCCGGTCAGCTTCGCCACGGCCGGGAGATCGCGCCGCTCTACGCACAGTGGGTCAACTCCTACAAGCGCCTGGTGCCCGGCTTCGAGGCTCCGGTCTATCTGTCCTGGTCCCGTCGCAACCGCTCGTCGATGATCCGGGTACCTCAACGGCAGGTCAGCGAAGAGGGCGACTCGTGGGCGGAGCTGCGCTGTCCGGACCCAGCCTGCAACCCCTACCTCTGCCTCGCCGGCATGCTTCAGGCCGGCCTGGAGGGCATCGAGAAGGGCTACGAACTTCCCGAACCGATGGAAGAGAACCTCTACCACCTCGGACCCGACGAAATGGCCGCGCGCGGCATCGAGCACCTGCCTTCGACTCTCGGCGAAGCGGTCGAGCTGGCGGCCGATTCAGAGCTTCTGCTCAGGACACTGGGCGAGCACACCTTCCGCCGGTTCATCGAGCTCAAGCGGCAGGAATGGGACAACTACCGGGTCCAGGTGACTCCGTACGAGATCGATACCTTCCTGCCGGTCCTCTGAGCGTCGCCCGACGGGAGGGCCGCCTAGCTGTTGGCGTCGTCGAGCAGGACGGCCAGGGCAGCTGCGTCGGTGACCGGTGCGCGGCAGCTGAAGTTCCTGCAGCTGTAGGCAGCCGCCTCGCCCTCGACGGCGGTCCGCCCGCGCAGCAGGGCCGGGGTCACGCTGCCGGCAGGCCCGCCGGCGAGCACATGGCCTGGCCGGTAGCGCCGGTGGAACACCTCGAGCAGCGGGTCGGCCGCATCCGGTTTCGAGCCTTCCGGCCAGGCGATCGCCAATTCGCCGTCCGGCTCCAGGGCAAGACCGAGCGCCTGCAGAAGGTGACCGAACGCATCCGGCTGTCGGGCGGTGGCTGGAGCCAGGAGCGCCAGAACCCCCATCGCGTGCCGGCGATAGGCAGTCTCGCCGGTGAGTCCGGCCAGGCGCAGCAGACCCAGGGCGGCGGACGAGCTGCCAGAGGGAATCGGGTGGTCGCCGATGTCCTTGCGGCGTGCGATCAGTTCTTCGTGGTCGTGCGAGGTTGAGAAGAACCCGCCCTTGTCGTGGTCGGCGAAGCGGTCGATCATCGTCTCCGCCACAGCGACAGCCCGGTTGAAGATCTCAGGGTCGAAGGTTGCTTCGTAAAGTGTGAGCAGGGCCTCGAGCAGGAAGGCGTGATCCTCGAGGTAGGCGTTGAGCCGCGCCTCGCCGCGCCGCCAGGAGCGCAGCAGAGTGCCCTGGCCGTCACGCATCTGTGACCAGATGAAGTCGGCGCAGCGCCGTGCTGCCTCGAGGTAGTCCTGCCGGTCGAGCACGGCTCCGGCCTCGGCGAGCGCCGAGATCATCAGCGCGTTCCAGGAACAGAGAACCTTGTCGTCGAGCGCCGGTCGGACCCGTCCGGCCCGCACCGAGAGGAGGGTCTGCCGGGCGGCCTCCAGCTCGGGTCCGAGTTCGGCGGGCGGCACACCTTCGGGGAAGTGCAGCACGTTGCGGCCGTCGAAGTTGCCTTCGGGTGTCGCCCCGAGTTTCGCCATTGCCTGTGGTGCCTGCTCACCAAGGGCGTCTTCGAGTTCGGCCGCAGTCCAGGTGTAGAAGAGTCCTTCGACGCCTTCCGAATCGGCGTCGAGGGATGCGTAGAAGCCCCCGGATGGATCCGCCATCTCGGCGATCGCCCAGTCGAGTGTTTCGAGCACGATCCTCCGGTACCGCTCGTGGCCGAGCTCCTGCCAGCCGTGGAGGTAGGTTCGCGCCAGCAGGGCGTTGTCATAGAGCATCTTCTCGAAGTGGGGGACAAGCCAGAACTCGTCCACGGAGTAGCGGGCGAAGCCGCCACCGAGCTGGTCGAAGATCCCGCCCGCGGCCATCCGGTCCAGGGTCACCTCGACCGGTGCGAGTTCCCCGCGGGCCAGCAGGAAGTCGAGGGTCGAGGCCGGGGGAAACTTCGGCGCCGGTCCAAAGCCACCGTTCTCGAGGTCCGCCGCCGAGGCCAGCGCCGCTGCCCGCTCGGAGAGAATGGCCGGTTTCAGTTCCCCCTCGGGGGCGCTGATCTGTGACACGGCTCCAAGCCGCAGCCGGACGCTGCCTGCCTGGGACCGGATTTCCTCGCGACGCTCTTCGTAGGCCTTGATCACCGCCTCCATGACCATCATGAAGCTCGGCATTCCCCGCGAGGAGTCGGGCGGGAAGTAGGTGCCGCCGTGGAAAGGAACCCCGTCCGGGTCGAGGAACACGGTCAGTGGCCAGCCGCCGTGACCGGTGATCGACTGTACGGCCTCCATGTAGATCGCGTCTATGTCAGGGCGCTCCTCCCGGTCGACCTTGACCGGGACGAAGTTCTCGTTCATGTAGGCGGCAGTTGCCGGGTCCTCGAAGGACTCCCGTTCCATCACATGGCACCAGTGGCAGGCGGCATAGCCGATCGAGAGCAGGATCGGGCGGTCGTGTTCACGGGCGACGGCGAGCGCTTCGTGACCCCACGGATGCCAGTGGACCGGGTTGTCCCGGTGCTGGAGCAGGTAGGGACTGGTCTCGTCGGCGAGGCGATTGCGCATGCACCCATCTTCGCAGGCGTCGGTCAGCCCCTAGAGTGTGCCCGTGACCGTCGAGGCATCGATTCTCTCGGATTTCTGGCAGAACCAGCTGGTCGAGCACGACCGGCAGGCGCTGTTTCTGGTCCTGGTCGGATTCCTCGGATCCTTCGTCTTCATCCGGATCAGCACCCGACTGATGAGGAGCCCCAAGGCGCCCTGGTGGCCCGGCAGCATCGTCAGCGAGAGCGGAGTCCATCTGCACCACCTGGTGTTCGGGATCGTCACGATGATGATCGCCGGCACCCTCGGATTCGTCCTGGTCGGCGAGAGCCCCTGGTTCGAAGTCTGCGCGCTAGCTTTCGGCATCGGCGTCGGTCTCACGATCGACGAGTTCGCGCTCTGGGTGCATCTCGAAGATGTCTACTGGGCCGAGGAGGGTCGACGATCAATCGATGCGACCGTTGTCGCCGCCCTGATGATGGCCCTGCTCATGTTCGGGGTCCGGCCCTTCGAGATCGACTCCGATTCGTTTGGGCTGCTGATCACCAGCCTTGCAATTGCGATCACCAACTTCACGGTGGCGGGCATCTGTTTCATGAAGGACCGGGTCCTTCACGGCATCGTCGGTTTTTTCATCCTCCCCGTCGGCATCTACGGGGCCATACGACTCGGCAAGCCGAACTCGGCCTGGGCCCGCCGGCGCTACGGGGATCGCCGGCCGGGCAGGCAGGTCGCGGCAGTCAAACGGTTCCCGCCGGACCGCCGAACCCAGCGCTTCAAGGAGCGCTTCCGGGACATCGTCGGCGGCGGCATCAGCCAGCACTGATCGCCCGGATCTGACCAGCTTCAGGATCCGGGAACAGGCGCTGGGCTCAACTGGAGCTTCGGCGCAGTTCGGACCGCCGGATCTTGCCGCTGGAGGTCTTCGGAAGCTCTTCGGTGAACTCGACCAGGCGCGGGTATTTGTAGGGCGCGGTCACCTCGCGGCAATGGGCCTGGATCTCGGCCGTCAGCCTGTCGGTCTCGGCGCCGGGTTCGGGTGGGCCGTCGCGCAGGACGATCACAGCCTTGACCACCGACCCCCGCTCGGCATCGGGGGCGGCGATCGCTGCGGCTTCAGCCACGGCCGGGTGGGAGAGCAGCGCCGACTCGACCTCTACCGGGCCGATCCGGTAGCCGGCCGATGAAATCACGTCGTCGTTGCGGCCCTGGTGGTAGAGGAAGCCGTCCTTATCTGCGGCTACCAGGTCGTTGGTCTGCCACCACTCGCCTTCGAACGGCTCGCCGTCCAGATACCGCGAGAAGAATGTGGGGCAGGTATCGGCCTTTACCTGGAGTTCCTCTTCGACGATCCGGGTCTCAATGCCGGGCAGCGGCCTGCCCATCGAGCCTTCGCGGCCTTCAATCCGGTCGCCGGGACGCATGCCTGTGACCGCGCCGGTCTCGGTCTGGCCGTAACCGTCGGCGATCTCGACCCCGGTTGCCTCGCGGAAAGCGCTGATCACCCCTGCGTTCAGGCTTTCGCCGGCCGAGACCATGCGGCGCATGTCGGGCAGCTCGGCCAGTTCGGTGCGGTGAGCCAGGATCCGGAACTCGGTCGGGGCCTGGCAGAGCAAGTTCACTTTCTCCCTACGGGCGATCTCCAACCGGGTATCGGGGTCGAACCGCCCGTCAACCAGCAGCGCGGTCGCACCACAGAGCCAGGGCGCGATGAAGGCGTTCCGGGAGGACTTCGACCAGCCCGGTGCTGCCGTGCACCAGGCCAGCTCACCGGGTCGTGCACCAAACCAGTGCTCGGCCTGCAGTGCCTGTCCGGTCAGGTAGCTCTGAGCGTGGATCACCCCGCGCGGCTCTCCGGTCGACCCGGAGGTGAAGACGATGATCGCCGGATCGCCGGGCTCGAGTTTCGCGCAGCGGGCCGGGGCCGGCTGGTCGAGGTCCTCGTCAAAGGCCCGTGCCAGGTCGTCCATGTCCAGGCAGGCAACTCCGGACGGCAGGGCCGAGAGAAACCGCTGCTCGCCGATCGCCAGGGCGGGGTTGGTCTCGTTGACCCTCGTCGCGAGGTCCCCGGCGGTCAACTGGGGGTTACAGGGGAAGGCGATCGCTCCCATACGGAAGCAGGCGAGCATCGAGATCACCCACTCGATCCGGTTGCCGACCAGGATCATCACTACGTCCCCGCGCTGGACACCCCGGGCGAGCATCACTCCGGAGAGGCCAAGGCTGCGGGCAAAAAGATGGCTGAAGCAGTGGACCTCGCGCCGGCCTTCAGCGTCGATCCCGATAACTGCTTCCCGAGAGAACGGGAAGCGCTCGATGACGTCTTCGATGAAGTTCAAGTCAGACCGATTGTCGCAGCAACACCGGCACTGTGGCCCCGATGCTCTGAGGGGGACTTACTGTTCGTACTTCTTGATGATCGCGACGCTACCGGCCGGTGCGGCTTCAACGCAGAGCTCACAGAGCACGCACTCGTCCAGTTGTCCGCGGACGATTTCCGCGCCGGAGTCGGTGGCCCTGAAGATGTTTACCGGGCAGACTTCCTCGAGCTTCTTCGCCAGGTCGGCGTCCGAGGCCGCCGGTTCAGCGATCGCGACGTCGATGAAGACGCTGTCCATCGATTCGGTGGCGCTCATCCTTCGATCCTTTCCTTGACGACGTCCGGGATTTCGTCGATCCGTTCGACGACCCTGATGCCGGCCTCCTCGAGGCGCTTGATCTTTTCGTTGGCCGAGTCTTCCTTGCCTTCGACGATCGTGCCGGCATGGCCGAAGCTCATGCCCTGCATCTCTTCGTCGTCCATGAACTTGCCGGCCATGAAAGCGACGATCGGCAGGCGGGAGTTGTTCTCGGTTTTCCACTCGGCGAGCTGGGCCTCCATGCGGCCGCCCGGCTCGGTGTAGATCACGATCGCCCTGGTCTGTTCGTCGGCTTCGAAGTAGGGCATGAGCTCGGCGTAGGTGGAGCCGATGATTGCGTCCCCTCCGATCGAGACCGCTGTGGAGACGCCGAGCCCGGCCGCAGTGAGCGACGAGGAGATCTCGGTGGTCATGCCGCCGGAGCGCGACATCACGCCGACGACCCCGGGTTCGTAGGACTTGGCTGCGTCCTTGGCCGGCCCACCGATTCCGCCCATCTTGCAGACTCCGGGCACGATCAGGCCGAGGCAGTTCGGACCGATGATCCGGGCACCGTGCATGTCGGCGAATTCGACCATCTCGGCGACGTCGCCGCGCGGGATGCGCTCGGTGACGATCACCAGAAGCTTGATGCCGTTGGCAATCGCTTCGATGACGGCGTCCTTGGTGAAGCCGGGGGGGACGGTGACGACCGAGCCGTCGATCGCGGCGCCGTGATTGGCGACCGCCTGGGCGACGGTGTCGAACACCGGCACACCGTGGACCTCACGGCCCTTGCGCCCGGGGGTCACGCCGCCGACGATCTTCGAGCCGTAGTCGAGGCATTCGCGGGTCAGGTTGATCGCTTCCCGTCCGGTGATTCCCTGGACGATGAAGGTGGTGTCCTTGTCGAGGAGAATGCTCATGCCGAGGCTCCCTGGATCTTGGCGACCGCTCGTCCGGCGGCATCCCACAGGGACACCGTCCGGTCGCAGTATTCGACGCCGTAGTGGTCGAGGATCTTCGAACCTTCGTCTTCCCAGGCACCGGGGATGCGGAAGATCGCGATCGTCTCGGCGGGGTCCTTGTCCAGCTCCAGGCAGGCCTTGATCACGCCTCGGGCGACGATGTCCACCCGGGTGTTGGAGACGATCGACATCATCACTGCGATCTTCTCGACACCGTCCTTCCGGAGGACCTCCTTGGCCAGGCCGCAGGCCTTGGCGACCGACGGGTTGCCGCCGATCTCGGAGTAGTTGGCGGGCTTGCCGCCCTGGCTGCGCACGGCGTCGGTCAGGGTCAGTGAGCCGCCGCCGGCCCCGATCACAAGCCCGAGGTTGCCCTTGAAGCCGTGGTCCTTGCCCTGGATCACACCGCGGTGGTCGGCTGCGTCGATCGCCTTCACGTTCTTTTCGAACTGACTCGGCTCGTAGCTGTCGCGAGTGTCTTCCTCGGCGATCCGGAGTTCCTTGCGCAGCAGCTTCTTCTGGCGGCCGACTGCCTCGTCTTCCATCTCCATGTGCGCATCGAGCGCGACAAAACTGCCGTCGGTCAGCTCGGCCAGCGGGTTGATCTCGGCCAGCAGCATGTCGTTGTCGCGGAACAGCCGGGCCAGCCTCGCCAGGACCGGGGTCGCCCGGTTGAGCTGGCTGCCGGTGACGCCGGTCGCGGCGATCACCTGTTTGGCCTCGAAGTCGCCGACCGGAAGCAGGTTCGAGATGTGGCCGCGCCCGACGTGGTCGGGGTGCTCCTCGGCGACTTGCTCGATGTCGATCCCGCCCATGTCGCTGAACAGCATCAGCGGCTTCTTGGCGGTGCCGTCCCAGACCACGCCTGCGTAGTACTCCTGCTTGATCTCGGCCTTCGGATCCACCAGAACCCCGACCGGCTTGAGGCCGTTGATCTCGAGTTCGAGAATGTTTGCGGCGTGCTCGGCCGCCTCCTCGGGCGTATCGGCAAACTGGACGCCGCCGGCCTTCATCCGGCCGCCGGTCAGTACCTGGGATTTGATCACGGTCGGCCCACCGATGTCTTCGGCGACCTTGCGTGCCTCATCAGCTGTCTGGCAGAAGCCGTACTTGGTGACCGGGATACCGGCCAGCTCGACGATCTTTCTTGCCTCGTATTCATAGAAGCGCATAGGAAGCGGAAAATCTAGTCGAAGGCCGGTGAGGTAGTCATTCCGATCCGGGCGCTAGGAATCACGCGCCTGTAGCCTGCGTCGCGTGAAGGCACTCCGACCCCGCAGCTGGCTGCTGGCGCTGACGCTGCCCGCAGTGGCGCTCGCCGGCTGTGCCGCCGACCAGGTTGATCCAGCCAAGACCGAGATCGCGGTCCGTTTCGACGTCGCCGAGAAGACACGAACGCCGATTCGTTCGGTCAGTTGCCCGAGCGGGGTAGAGGTGATCGCAGGCGCGCGCTTCACCTGCACCGTCACGGCGCGGGACGGTACCGAGGCCCTGGCCGAGATCGAGATTCTCAGTGACGATGCGGATCTCAAGATCATCCGCTTGGCAAATCCCTGAAACCGGGCAGGATTGACGACTTCCGGTCGTGCCGGATCGGACCGCAAAGGCACCCTGATCTGCGCAACAATCAGAGGCGACAGGTGGCCGGATGGCCTCAACAGCCTTGCAGCCAGAGGGCTCGAGGCGGCAACGAAGGAGTTAAAGAGCACTCGTGAGTGAAACCACCGAGGTGTCTGCGCCCACCAATCACGCCAGGCTGCTCGCCTGGGTAGAGGAAGTCGCCCAGCTGACCCGGCCCGACTCGATCCACTGGTGTGACGGATCGGCTGAGGAGTACGAGGGTCTGGCCCAGGGACTCGTCGACAGCGGCACTTTCACGAAGCTCTCCGAGGCCAAGCGTCCCAACTCCTACCTTGCGAGTTCTGATCCCGATGACGTCGCCCGGGTCGAGGACAGCACGTTCATCTGCTCCGAGAAGGAAGAAAACGCCGGTCCGACCAACAACTGGAAGGCGCCGGACGAGATGCGTTCTACCCTGAACGGGTTGTTCGACGGCTCGATGGAGGGCCGCACCATGTATGTGCTGCCTTTCTCGATGGGTCCGCTCGGCTCGCCGATCGCTCACATCGGAGTCCAGCTGACCGACTCGGCTTACGTCGCCTGCTCGATGCGCATCATGACCCGCATGGGCGCCGGCGCGCTCGAGGTTCTCGGCGACGACGGCGAGTTTGTGCCCTGCGTCCATTCGGTGGGCATGCCCCTGGATGAGGAGCAACGGGACGTTCCGTGGCCCTGCAACGCGGACAACAAATACATCGTCCACTTCCCCGAAACCCGTGAGATCTGGTCTTACGGTTCGGGTTACGGCGGCAATGCCCTGCTGGGCAAGAAGTGCTTCGCACTGCGGATTGCCTCGGCCATGGCCCGGGACGAGGGCTGGATGGCCGAGCACATGCTGATCATCAAACTGACCGATCCCGAAGGCGCGTTCAAGTACATCACGGCCGCCTTCCCTTCGATGTGCGGCAAGACCAACCTCGCGATGCTGATTCCGTCAGTCGATGGCTGGAAGGTCGAGACGGTCGGCGACGACATCGCCTGGATGAAGTTCGGCGATGACGGCCGCCTGCGGGCAGTCAACCCGGAGGCCGGGTTCTTCGGCGTGGCACCGGGTACCGGTGCCAGGACCAACCCGATCGCGATGGAAACCATCGCTGAAGGCAACTCGATCTTCACCAACTGCGCCCTGACCGACGACGGCGACGTCTGGTGGGAGGGCATGACCCACGACGACCCCGAGCACGTGGTCGACTGGCTCGGTGGAGACTGGACTCCCGAATCTGACCATCCTGCCGCTCACCCGAATTCCCGCTTCACGACACCGGCGGGCCAGAGCCCGGTTATCGCTGAGGAGTGGGAGGACCCGGCAGGGGTCCCGATCGACGCATTCCTGTTCGGCGGGCGGCGGGCAAGCGTGATCCCGCTTGTGACCGAGTCCTTCGACTGGAACCACGGTGTCTACCTTGGCGCGACCATGTCCTCGGAGACCACAGCTGCGGCCACCGGTGCGGTCGGACAGCTTCGCTTCGACCCGATGGCGATGTTGCCGTTCTGCGGCTACAACATGGGTGACTACTTCCAGCACTGGCTCGACATCGGCCAGACCGAGGGCGCAGTGCTGCCGAAGATCTTCTACGTCAACTGGTTCCGGAAGGACGAGACCGGCAACTTCCTGTGGCCGGGATTCGGTGAGAACAGCCGTGTGCTCGAGTGGGTCTTCAGGCGATGTGAAGGCGAAGGCGAGACCATTGAGACCCCGCTCGGCCTCTTGCCGTCGGTCAGCGACCTGGACCTTGAGGGGCTCGACATCAGCCCCGAGGCTATGGACGAGCTGCTGACGGTGGACGAGCACGCGGTCCGCGAGCAGCTGCCTCAGATCGAGCAGCACCTGGCCAGGTTCGGCGATGCCCTGCCGGACGAGATACGGGCCCAGTTCGACGCCCTCAAATCCCGCCTGGCGTAAGAGGGATCCGGCCCGTGCTGGCCGTAATCGGAGGCAGCGGCGTCTACGCATTGGACGACCTGCGCTCCGAAAGCAGCGGCCGGGTCGAGACGCCGTACGGGCGGACCTCGGGCGCCATTACGATCGGCGAAATGGACGGCCGGGCGGTGGCCTTCATCGCCCGCCACGGCGAGGATCACTCTGTCGCCCCTCATCTGGTCAACTACCGCGCCAACATTGAAGCGCTGAGGCAATGCGGTGCGACCAGAGTGCTCGCGATCTGCACCGTCGGCTCGATCGACCCGGCACTTTTGCCCGGAACGTTCGCCGTGCCCGACCAGATCGTCGACTACACATGGGGCCGTGACCACACCTTTCATGGGCCCGGAGACCCGGTTCCCCACGCCGACTTCACCGAGCCGTACAGCCCTGCCCTGCGGACCGGTTTGGTCGAAACCCTGAACAGTCTGGACATTTCCTTCGCCGACGGAGCCACCTACGCCGCCGTTCAGGGGCCACGCTTCGAGACCGCCGCCGAGATCCGGCGGTTCCGGAACGACGGCTGCACGATCATCGGCATGACCGGCATGCCCGAGGCCGTGCTGGCCCGCGAAGCCGGCCTCGACTACTGCGCGATCTGCCCGGTGGCGAATCTCGCCGCCGGACTCGCCGCGGGAGAGCTGACTGCCGAGGAGGTGTTCGCCGCCGTCTCGCCGATGCTGGACACGATCCAGGCGATCGTGGCATCGCTCGCCGAGCGGTCCGGACCGCCGGGCTGAGCAGACGGCGCAACTTGAGGCAGCGACTACTGTTTGAAAGGTAGATGGTCGAATCAAGGATGCCAATAATCCCCGGAACCGGAACCGGAACCGGGATCGGCCCCGTGGTCGTGGCGCGTCGAGTGGCCATGGTGGCTCTGCTCTTCGCCATCGGGGCGGTTCTCCTGCCACAGACCGCTCATTCATATGTCACGCAGAGCAACATCAGCTACGACCTCGGGTCACCGCCCGCGGACCCGGCCCGCAACATGCTCGACATCTACCTGCCTGAAGGGCCGTCATCCGGGCCCCGGCCTTTCGTCCTTCATATCCACGGTGGTGGATGGAGGACCGGAGACAAGGCGAACCCTTCGCTGCCCGACAAGGCCGCCCTCTTTACCGGCTTGGGTTACGGCCTGGTAAGCATCAACTACCGGCTCTCACCGATGACAGGGGATCCGAACAATCCGGACCCGGACCGGATCATGTTTCCCGACCATCCCGATGATGTCGGTGAAGCCATTGGCTGGTTGGACCGCAACGCCCTCAGCTACGGACTCGATCCTGACCGGATGATCCTGATGGGTCACTCGGCCGGGGCTCACCTGGCTTCACTGGTCAGCACCGATCCACGCTACATCGAGCGATACGGTGTTGACCGCCGCCAGATCCTCGGTGCGATCCCTCTTGACACCGGCGCCTTTGACATCGAACAGTCGGTCGTTGGAGGTGACCTGGATGAACCATCTCTGCTGTTCGGGAACGCCTTCGGCAGCCCCGCCGAGAACCTGGTCACGAACTCCTGGGAAACCGCCTCGCCTCTTACCTGGGCCGATGCGTCGGATCCCCGTCATCTTTTTGTCGTTCAGAGCATCCCGGGACGCATCAACCTCCAGACCCTCATGGCGACCAAGCTCGGGCAGCAGCCTTCGTCGGTAGTTGCTGTACCTCTGAATCACGCCGGCGTCAACAGGGCCGTCGGATCACCGACTGACACCACCCAGACGACTCCTGCGATCACCGCTTTCCTGGCCGAAAGGCTGGCGCTGTACCTCGCGCCCGAAGTCCGGGTGAGCAAACGTCCCGCAAGTATCGTCCGGCTGGCTCGCAATGCTCGCAGCGGAAAGCCGAAGGGCAGAAGCGTCACATTCGCCTTCACCGGAGCCGGCAGTGCTTCCGGATTCGAGTGCCGCCTCGACTCCGCTTCCTTCCGGACCTGCTCCTCGCCGCGCGAGTACTGGATCAGGCCCGGCGGGCACAACTTCAGGGTGCGGCCGCTCTATCCGAGCGGAAGGCCGGGCGAGACCACAGTGGTCACCTTCAAGGCCCTGGCGCGGAAGCGGTAAGTCCGGCCCGGACCGCATCCGGAATCGGATGGGAGCCCTCGACGCCGGTTTTGACACAGACGTAGGCGAGGCTTCCCGAGGCCATTTCGGTCGTGTCCATCACGACGGTGAATGAGATCGACATCGAAGTCCTGCCGATGTGTTCGACCCTGGCTTCGATCTCGAACTCGTCATCGAACTTCAAGGGTCTGAAGTACCGCAGGTTGGCCTCGACCACCGCCAGGTCGAGGCCCTCCTCCGACATTTTTTCGTATCCACCGAGGTGCTCTCGCCAAAGTTCGGTGATCGCGATGTCCGCGTAAACGAGATAGTTGGCGTTGAAAACGATCCCCAGCGGGTCACACTCGTTGTAGCGAACCCGCAGTCCGTGCCGGACGGATTGGAATGTGGGACTAGAAGCCGTACTGCTCCTTGAGTTCCGGGTCCTTGGCGGCCAGCATCTCGGCCAGCTCGACCATCACCTTGCACTGCTTCCAGGTGGCGTCGTCCTGCATCTTGCCGTCGATCATGTGGACTCCGCGTCCGTCGGGGATGGCCTCGATGACCTTCTTGGCGAACAGGACTTCGTCGGCCGGCGGCGAGAAGACCTTCTTTGCGATGCCGATCTGCACCGGATGGAGCGACCAGGCGCCGACGCAGCCGAGCAGGAAAGCCGAGCGGAACTGGGTCTCGCAGCCTTCGACGTCCTTGATGTCTCCGAACGGTCCGTAGAACGGCAGGATGTCGTTCGAGGCGCAGGCGTCGACCATGCGGGCGATCGAGTAGTGCCACGGGTCCTGCTGGGCGGTCACCCGGGCGGCTTCCGGATCCTCAGCAACGGGGTCTTCCATCGAGCGGTAGCCGGGGTGGCCGCCGCCGACCCGGGTGGTCTTCATCCGGCGTGACGCGGCGAGGTCGGCCGGGCCGAAGCTCATGCCCTGCATGCGCGGGCTGGCGGCGGCGATCTCTTCGAGGTTGGTCACGCCCTGCGCGGTCTCCAGGATTGCGTGGATCAGGATCGGCCGCTTGACGTCACCCTTCGCTTCGAGCTGCGCCAGCAGCTGGTCGACGTAGTGGATGTCCCACGGGCCCTCGACCTTCGGAACCATGATCACATCGATCTGGTTGCCGACTTGGGTGACGAGCTCGGTGAGGTCGTCGAGAACCCACGGGCTCTCAAGCGAGTTGATCCGGGTCCAGAGCGGGGTGCCACCGAGGTCTGCCTCCCGGGCCACCTTGACCAGGCCTTCGCGCGCCGCAACCTTGTTGTCGACCGGCACGGCATCTTCGAGGTTGCCGAGCAGGATGTCGGCCTGCTTGGACATGTCCGGCACCTTCGCCGCCATCTTCGGGTTCGAGGCGTCGAAGAAGTGGATCATGCGTGACGGGCCGAACGGAACCTCGGTGATCGGATCCGGGGCGCCGATGGCCAT